>JACCDQ010730322.1_pt1 | contig 37034 bp, 35 predicted proteins | sample 7446031 | NCBI WGS metagenome assembly JACCDQ01 (sample SAMN15323442, study PRJNA562643) | freshwater metagenome | isolation source: river surface water | place: USA:Blue River Watershed | collected 2017-08-17 | reverse complement strand
GGCAAGCAGCTCGGCACGCTGCTCGTGCATCCGGCCAAGGAAGGGACCAACATCCTCGACTCGAAAGATACCGATGGCCGTCCGTTCGTGCGCGAGATGCTCGAGAAGCGTGATGGCGTGATCTATTACCCGTGGATGAACAAAGAGCTGGGCGATACGGCCCCGCGCGAGAAGCTGGTCGCGTTCCACGAGTTCCGCGAGTGGGGCTGGCTGGTGGGTGGCGGCTCCTACGTTGACGAGATCAACAATGAGTTCAGGCACTTGCGCAATATGTATATCGTCGCCGTGCTGGTTGCGCTGGCGGTGGTGGCTGCCTTGCTGTATTTCGCGATCCGTCGCATGGTCACCCTGCCGCTCGACGAGGCACGACAGCTCGCACAGCGGATGGCGACCGGCGACCTCACCGGTCGCCTGACGGCGCGCCGGCAAGACGAGATCGGCGAACTGATCACGGCAATGAACGGCGTCAGCGAAGGCCTCGCCTCAGCAGTGAAGAAGGTGCGCGACAGCTGTGACCTGATCGCGACCGCGTCCGGCGAAATCGCTGCCGGCAACCGCGATCTGTCGGCGCGTACCGAGCAACAGGCGGCCAGCGTCGAAGAGACGGCGTCGTCGATGGAAGAGCTGACGTCGACCGTGAAGCAGAACGCCGACAATGCGGTGCAGGCAAACCAGCTGGCGGCATCGGCGTCCGGGCTGGCGTCGCAGGGCAGTGTGATGGTCGAGCGCGTGGTGAAGACGATGCAGGAGATCGATGCGTCGTCGAAGCATGTGTCCGACATAATCGGCGTAATCGATGGCATCGCCTTTCAGACCAATATCCTGGCGCTGAATGCCGCCGTCGAGGCTGCCCGTGCCGGCGAGCAGGGACGCGGCTTCGCCGTGGTGGCCGGCGAAGTGCGCGCGCTCGCGCAGCGCAGCGCATCCGCGGCAAAAGACATCAAGGTACTGATCGGCGATTCGTCGGCGCGCATCGAAGAAGGCAGCACGCTGGCGACCGATGCCGGCGCGATGATGAAGCAGGTGATGGACGGCGTCTCGAAAGTGTCGGACCTGATCGGCGAAATCAGCTCGGCCAGCCGCGAGCAGAGCTCGGGCATTGATCAGGTGAACCTGGCAATTGCGCATATCGACCAGGGCACTCAGCAGAATGCGGCACTGGTCGAACAGGCGGCGGCCGCTGCCGACAGCATGGCCCAGCAGGCGGCGGCGCTGCAGCAGGCGGTGCAGACTTTCCGCGTAAGCTAGCGGCACTCCGTCTGGTATTTTTCGGCGGCGCGCCGCAATCGTGTGCGCGCCTTGCCGGCCTTGTCGAGCGGTGCCTCGCGCAGGTCTTCCTCACGCCATTTCAGCTGTAGCTGCAGCGCCTTGCACTTGCGCTCGCGCGCTGCGGCACCACGAGCGGCCAGATCGCGGATCCTCTCGTCTTGCCGCTCGCGCTGTTCACGCAATGCCTGCAGCCGCGCGACTTCAGCGCGTTCCCGGTCTGAGGCGACGTTCTCCTTGCCACGATCGGCAGCCTGTGCCGCGCGCGATGGTTTGGCGGGCGGCGCGGACGAGACGATGTCGCGTTCGATTCGGCGATCGTTGCCTTCATGGCTTTCGCAGCGTTGGTCGGTATAGGTGACATGGCCGTGCCGCTCGCAGCGGTAGGCAGCGGCTGCACTGGTGCAGCATACAAGCAGCGCGCAAAGCAATGCGCCGACAGAGCAAGATCGCATGGTGACTCCCGGGACAGTGGCATGCCGGGAAAGTGCCGAGCAGTCTGGCTAGAGCACCTTCCCGGGGTTCATCAGGTTCAGCGGGTCTAGCGCCCGCTTGATGGCCTGCATCATGTCCATCTCGGTCCCGGATTTATAACGTCGTATTTCGTCGCGCTTGAGCGCGCCCAGTCCATGCTCGGCCGAGATCGAGCCGCCATGGCGATGCACGCTGTCATGCACGATCAGGTTCACCGCCGGCTGCGCGAGCAGGAAAGCGTCGGCGTCCTGTCCGAGCGGCGCCGAGACGTTGTAGTGCAGATTGCCGTCGCCGAGATGGCCGAACGTGACCATCCGGCAGCCACGGAAGTGCGCCTGCAGCTCGGTGTCGGTCGCGGCGATGAAGTCGGCAATGCGCGAGATCGGCAGCGCGATGTCGTGCTTGATGTTCTTGCCCTCTGCGGCCTGCGCTTCCGAGATACGTTCGCGCAGCGCCCACAGCCCGGCTGACTGCGCCAGCGAGCTGGCAATGACAGCGTCGGTGGCGATCGCGCGCTCGAATGCCGCGCCGGCCACGGCCTCGATGAGTGCCGCCGCATGCTGTTCCGACTCGGCGTCGGACAGCTCGAGCAGCACGTACTGCGGATGGCGACCGGCGAAGGGCGACCGCAACGCAGGGAAGTGCTTTTCGACCAGCTGCAGGCAAACCTCGGAGATCAACTCGAAGCCGGTCAGCGACGCAGCGCACCGCTGCCTCGCCAGCGCCAGCAGATCGAGCGCAGCAGCCGGCGAGTCGAGCGCGAACAGCGCCGTGACGCGGGCTGCGGGCTGCGCAAACAGCTTCAGCACCGCCGCCGTGATGATGCCGAGCGTACCTTCGGCGCCAATGAACAGGTCGCGCAGGTCGTAGCCGGTATTGTCCTTGCGCAGGCCGCGCAGCCCGTCCCAGATCTCGCCCCGGGCCGTCACCACTTCCAGCCCGAGGGTCAGCTCGCGCGTGTTGCCGTAGCGCAGAACGGCTGTGCCGCCGGCATTGGTCGACAGATTGCCGCCGATGGTGCAGCTGCCTTCGGAGGCCAGCGACAACGGAAACAGGCGGCCTGCCGCCGCAGCGGCTTCCTGCACCTGCTGCAGCACGCAGCCAGCCTCAGCCGTCAAGGTGTCGTTGACAGGATCGACCGCACGGATACGGTTCATGCGGGCCAGCGACAGCACCACGGCGTTGCCGCTTGCGTCCGGTACGCTGCCGAGCACCAGCCCGGTGTTGCCGCCCTGCGGTACGACCGGCACCCGATGTTGCACGCATAGCGTCACCAGCGCTGCGACCTCGGCCGCGTTGGCTGGGCGCAGCACCGCACGCGCACGGCCCGTGAAGCGGCCACGCCAGTCGGTCAGGTGGCGCGCCATATCGTCGCCGGCCAGCACGTTCGTCGTGCCGACGACTTGCGCACACTGCGCGAGGAAATCAGTGCTCATGCGGTTCGGCGGCGCGCTCGATCGCCTCGCGTGCCAGCCGCTTGGCCTGGCGCTTGTAAGGGCGCAGGAAGAAGATCGCGGCAAAGAAGTACAGTGACGACAGCACGATCTCGCCGAACGCGAGCCACTGCGACAGGCCGGTTTCGCTCCAGCCGCGCACCACGCCTTCGGTGAAGTACAGCAGGATCATCATCGATGCCCACTGCATCGTGTAAATATCTCGGCGCAAGGTGCCCGGCAACGGTGCCAGCAGTGGCAATGCCTTGAGCACCATCCATGAACCGCCCGGCCGCAATGGCGCCAGTGCCAGTTCCCACAGTACGCACAGCAGGATCAGCAACAGCAGGCTGACGGTCGAGGTCTGGTGCAGGCGCACCTGAGCGCGGGTGAGTTCCATGGTTCAGCCTGAATGAAGTTGTTGCGCGGTCTGCGCGAGCCTGCGCCCGAGTGCGATCGCCAGCTGCCGGGTGTCTTCGCCGAACGGCATGTCGCCGTTCATGCCGGACCAGTGTGTGGCGCCGTACGGCGAACCGCCGCCGGCGGTCGTCATCAGTGCGGCCTCGGTGTACGGCAGGCCGACGATCAGCATGCCATGGTGCAGCAGCGGCAGCATCATCGACAGCAAGGTGGATTCCTGACCGCCATGCAGGCTGCCAGTGGAGGTGAACACACAGGCCGGCTTGCCGGCGAGCGCGCCGGACAGCCATTGCGTACTGCTGCCATCGAGGAAATATTTGAGCGGTGCGGCCATATTGCCGAAGCGCGTGGGCGAGCCAAGTGCCAACGCCGCGCATTCTTCGAGATCGGCCAGTTCAACATACGGCGCGCCGGACGATGGCACCGGCGGCTCGATCGCCTCGGAAACGGTCGAGACGGCCGGTACCGTGCGTAGTACTGCTTCGCAGCCGGCGACGCTTTCTGCGCCTTGTGCGATCAGCTCGGCCAGTTTGCGGGTTGCGCCGTGTCGCGAGTAATACAGCACCAGGATCTTTAACAAAGGCGAGCTCATGGCTTGCTATTATAGGACGCTTTGTTTCATTCAAATTCTCCTCTGCACGCATGACGCCACGCTCGCCTCACCCGTCCGGTCACTGGACCCGCGCGCAAGTGCGTGACTTGTGGAATTTCGTGATGCGCAGGCTGCGCGAAGAGCGCTTGCCGGAAGTAGCCGGCAGCCTGACCTACACCACGGTGCTGGCGCTGGTGCCGGTGCTGACCGTGGCCTTCGCGATCTTTACCACCTTCCCGCTGTTCACTACCTTCCGTGAGTCGCTCGAAGCTTATCTGGTGCAGTCGGTGATGCCGGCCGGCGTGGCCAATACAATCCGTGATTATCTGACGCAGTTTGCGGCGAAGGCCAGTCGCTTGTCTGCGGTCGGGGCGGCCTTCTTGTTCGTGACGGCGATTCTGATGTTCGGTACCGTCGATCGAACGCTGAACCGCATCTGGCGGGTACGTGAGTCGCGCCCTTTCTTGCAGAGCCTGATCGTCTACTGGGCGGTGATGACGCTGGGGCCGTTGCTGATCGGCGCGTCGCTGACGGCCGCGTCCGAGCTGCTGCCGTGGCTGATGAATGCGCCGCGCAAAATATCGTGGCTGCACAGCGGCATGGGATTGTTGCTGTCGATCTCGCTTTCCACGCTGGCGTTCGCGTTGTTGTATCAAACGGTACCGAACCGCTTTATCGACTGGCGCGAGGCGGTGATCGGCGGTCTGGTGGCAGCCATTGGTTTCGAGATCACGCGCCGTCTGTTCGCGTTCTCGATAGCGATCGGCGGCGGTTACCGCGCGATCTATGGCGCGTTGGCGGCGGTACCGATCTTCCTGATCTGGATCTATCTGTTCTGGCTGATTACTTTGTTGGGCGCGGTGGTCGCTGCCGCACTGCCAGTGATGCGCTACGAACGCTGGTGGCATCGCGCGGCGCCTGGTGCCGAGTTTCTCGATGCAGTGGCCGTGCTGAAGGTGCTGTACGACGCGCGCGACGGACATGCGGCAGTCGATGCAGTGAGGCTGCGCGAGCTGACCCACCTGGGTTTCGAGGAATCGGAAAGCCTGCTGCAGAGGATGCTTGACGCCGGCTGGGTCGGGCGCATCCGGCCGCAGCGTGCGGCCGGGTTCACGCTGCGCCGTCGCGCGCAGGCAAGACTGGATCGCTGGACCTTGCTGGTCAATCCTCAGCGGCTGACGCTGGCCGAGGTGTACCAGCGCTTCGCGTTCACGCCAACCAACGGCACGCCGTTGTCGCATCAGGTCGCGCGGATGATCGAGCGCGACCTGTCAACGTCGCTGGCTGATTACTTCACCGCGCCTAGCGCAAAGCCAAACAACGCTTCGAGCACCTGATCCGGTTGCTCGGCCATCAGCGCATGGCCGCTGCCGTCCAGCACCATGGTCTTCGCGCCGGGCAGCGCGGCAGACAGCGCAGCGGCAGCCTTGGGCGGCGTCATCATATCCTTACGGCCGAGCAGGAACAGCGCAGGGCAAGCCAGTGAGTTGGCTGCCTGCTCGCCGTTCGCGTAGTTGTTGCACGCTGAAAAATCGGTGAAGAACACGTGATCCGGATTGCGTTGCGTGATCCGCTGCATCAGCCGGCGGCTGACGCCCTGCACATAGAAGCCAGGGCCGGGTGCTGACGGCTTTTGCGCGATCGACGAATGCGACCAGATGTTGACCATGTCGATCGCCACCGGCTCGCGTTCGCGCGAGGTTTCCAGCAGCAGCGGCGACACTTTCATCGGATACGCGGTGCCGACCAACGCGACGCCGGACACCCGCGCCGCACGTCGGGCGGCCGCTTCGATGGCGATCAGCGAGCCCATGCTGTGCCCGATCAGCACCGCTTTCGTGACGCCGGCGGCATCCAGCAGTGCATTCAGCCAGTCGGCCATCGCCTCGACGCTGGCCAGCGCCGCGCCGCCGCTGCGGCCATGGCCAGGCAGGTCGACCGCCAGTACCGAAAAACCGTGATGCGCGAAATAACGGGTCTGCAGCGCCCAGACCGAATGATCGTTCTGTGCGCCGTGAATGAAAACGGCCGTCGGCAAGTCGGCGTTGAACGGCTTGCCACCGGTGTACGCATACGCGCGGTGTCCGTGGAGATCGAAGTTCATTGTCAGGCCCCTTTTTGTGCGGCCTTCAGTCCGCGCTTCAGATCGTCAATCAGGTCGTCGGCGTCTTCGAGGCCGATCGACAGCCGCATTGTTCCCTCGCGGATGCCCGAGGCCTCGAGCTGCTCGGTCGGCACACGGAAATGCGTCGTCGATGCCGGATGGATCACCAGCGACTTCGCGTCGCCGACGTTGGCCAGGTGCGAGAATAGCTGCAAGGATTCGACGAAGCGGCGGCCGGCGGCACGGTCGCCCTTGATCGTGAATGAGAATACCGCGCCACAGCCCTTGGGCAGCAGCCTTTGTGCGAGCGCGTGATCGGGATGTTCAGGCAGGTCGGGGTAAGACACCGACTCGATGGCCGGATGTGACGCGAGAAATTCGACGACCTTGCGCGCATTCGCGACATGTTTTTCCATGCGCAGCGACAGCGTTTCCATGCCCTGCAAAATGGTGAATGCGTTGTACGGGCTCATCACCGCGCCGAAATCGCGCAGGCCTTCGCGGCGCGCCCGCAGCGCGAACGCGCCGACGGTCGACTCTTCGGCGAAGACCATGCCGTGAAAGCCGTCATACGGCTCGCACAGCTCGGCGAAATGGCCGGTCTTCTCATACGCGGCCTGCCAGTCGAAGGTGCCGCCATCGACCAGCAGCCCGCCGACCGCTGTGCCGTGGCCACACAGAAATTTGGTGGCCGAGTGAAAGACCAGGTCGGCGCCATGCTCGAAAGGCTTCAGCAGATACGGTGTGGTGAAGGTGGAGTCGACCATCAGCGGCAGGTGGTGCTCGTGCGCGATGGCGGCAACTTTGTCGATGTCGAGTACGTCCAGCCCCGGGTTGCCGAGGGTTTCGGCGAACAGCACCTTGGTATTCGGCCGGATGTTGGCGCGCCAGGCGTCGAGGTCGCGCGGATCGATGAACGTGGTCTCGATGCCGAAGCGCTTCATGGTGTAGCCGAGCAGGTTCTGCGAACCTCCATACAGCGCGCGCGAGGCCAGCACATGCGAGCCGGCACCGGCGATCGTGGCCAGCCCGAGGTGCAGCGCCGCCTGGCCGCTGGCCACGGCCAGTCCGGCCACGCCGCCTTCGAGCGCGGCGATCCGCTCTTCCAGCACAGCGGTGGTCGGGTTCGAAATGCGCGAGTACACATGGCCGGACCGCTCCATGTTGAACAGCGATGCCGCATGATCGGAATCGCGAAAGACGAACGATGTCGACAGGTAAATTGGCGTGGCGCGCGCGCCGGTGGCCGGGTCGGGTGCGCCGCCGGCGTGCAGGGACAGGGTGTCGAAGCCTGGGTATCTCGGATCGCTCATACCGGCGGATCTCCTCAGTGGTTTGTCTTTACGGAATCGCGATTATAGGCGGACGGCTCTGGCTTTTTTGACATGGGTCGGCTACATTGACCTCGCTGGGGGACAAAAAAACGGAGGTGATCAGATGAAGGTCTCTGAGATACTGAAAGTGAAGGGCAATATTCTGTACACCGCTTCGCCGGATATGCCGCTGATCGAGGCGATCAATATCATGTCCGAGCGCGATGTCGGCTCGCTGGTGGTGATGAAGAGTGGGAAGGTGCAGGGCGTGCTGAGCTTCCGCGAAGTGATGAACGCGATCGACAAGACGACCGGCTCGCTCGGTCAGGGCACGGTCGGCGAGCATATGGCGTCCGACGTGATGACGATCGCGCCGGACACCGATATCAATGAGATACGCCGCCAGATGCTGGAGAGGCATGCGCGCTATGTGCCCGTGGTCGATCATGACGCGACGCTGATGGGCGTGATGTCGTTCTACGATATCGCCAAGGCCGTGCTCGAGGCGCAGACTTTCGAGAACAAGATGCTGAAGGCCTACATCCGCGATTGGCCGGCGGAGGCCGAAGAAGAGGAGTGATTCCTGCCTTCAGCTGCGCGCTGTTGGCAGCGCGCAGGCCGTGAACCTGTCCCGGCACATGCCGGGATGTCTGCCGTTGCGCGGCTTGCCGCCGCTGCCGAAGAATCAATGAGCACATCCCCATCGACCCAATTTGCGTTGCTGACGCAGCGCCGTTTCGCACCGTTTTTCGCGGCCCAGTTTCTGGGCGCGTTTAACGATAATTTATTCAAGACGGCGCTGGTCACTGTCATTACCTATGACGCGCTGTCGTGGACCGACATGAACGTCGGCCTGTTGAATAACCTGATCGCCGGGCTGTTCATTCTGCCCTTCATGCTGGCGTCCGCGACTGCCGGACAGATTGCCGACAAATACGACAAGGCGACCGTGATGCGTTCGGTGAAGCTGATCGAGATCGCGATCATGGGGGTCGCGGCGATCGGCTGGCATACGCACACGCTGTGGCTGCTGATTGCGGCGATCGTCGGCATGGGCCTGCATTCAACGGTCTTTGGACCGGTCAAGCATTCTTACCTGCCGCAGCACCTGGCCGATGCGGAGCTCATCGGTGGCAACGGCATGGTGCAGATGGGCACCTTTGTCGGCATCCTGACCGGGCAGCTGGCCGGTGCGGCAGTGATGTCGCGCGGCGATTTTTCCAGCGTGCTGATTGTCGCGCCGACCCTGGCAGTGGCGCTCTTCGGCTTCGTGGCCACGGTGTTCGTGCCGCGCACGGCGCCGGCCGACCCAACGCTGGCGATCAGCCGCAATCCGTTTCCCGAAATTGCGCGCAACCTGCGATTTTCAGCGTCGAACCGCGACGTTTTTGTAGCGATGCTGGCGAATTCCTGGTTCTGGTTCTTTGGCGCGATGATCCTTGCGCAATTCCCGGTGTTTGCGCGCGACGTGCTGCATGGCGTGCCGCAGATCTTCGCGGCCTTGCTGACCGCGTTTTCGGTGGGCATTGGCGCGGGATCCCTGCTTTGCGAGCGCCTGTCGGGGCGGCGCATTCATCTCGGACTGGTGCCGCTGGGTGCGCTCGGTCTGACCATTTTCGGCGTCGACCTGTATTTCGCATCGGCACAAGCGATGCCCGTGCTGATGCAGCTGCAGGGGCTGTTCGCCGATCACCTGAGGATCGTCATCGACTGCTTCCTGTTGGGTGCCTTCGGCGGCATTTATGTGGTGCCGCTGTTTGCGCTGATACAGACGCGCTCGGAGCGCAGCCATTTGTCGCGCACGATAGGCGGCATGAATATCCTCAACGCGCTGTTCATGGTGGTGGCTGCGCTGGTAGCGATGGTGCTGCTGTCCGCCGGCGTGTCGGTGCCCGGCATCTTTCTGTTGACCGCACTGGCCAATTTGCTGCTGCTGGCGCTGCTGTGCCGGTTGCAGCCCGTGTATCTGCGCGAGGCGCGCCGCTGGGTGGCCGAGCGTTTTGGCGGGCGGCGGCTGGTAGAATGACGGCCTCCGCCATTCTAGAGTTCATCTGTCCATGTCCGGCAATACCTTCGGCACGCTGTTCACTGTTACCACCTTCGGCGAATCCCACGGCCCGGCGATCGGCTGCGTTGTCGATGGCTGCCCGCCCGGAATGGCACTGTCCGAGGCCGATATCCAGCCTGAGCTGGATCGCCGTCGCCCCGGCACATCGCGGCATGTCACGCAGCGTAATGAGCCGGACAGCGTCGAGATCCTGTCCGGTGTTTACGAAGGCAAGACCACCGGTACGCCGATCGCGCTGCTGATCCGTAACCAGGACCAGCGCAGCCACGATTACGGCAATATCGTCGACCGCTTCCGTCCCGGCCATGCGGACTTTACCTACTGGAAAAAATACGGCATCCGTGACCCGCGCGGCGGCGGACGATCGTCTGCCCGGCTGACCGCGCCGGTCGTCGGCGCGGCGGCTATCGCGAAAAAATGGCTGCACCAGCAGTTCGGCACCGAGTTTCGCGGTTGCATGAGCCAGCTTGGCGAGATTGCGATTCCTTTCCAGGACTGGTCTCATGTGCCGCAGAATCCTTTTTTCGCCGCTAACGCCGACATCGTGCCTCAGCTGGAAGACTATATGGACGCGCTGCGCAAGGCCGGCGATTCCTGCGGAGCGCGCATCGACGTGGTCGCGCAGAACGTGCCGGCCGGTCTGGGTGAGCCCTTGTTTGATAAGCTGGATGCCGACATTGCGTACGCAATGATGGGCATTAATGCGGTGAAGGGCGTCGAGATCGGCGCCGGTTTCCGCTCGGTCGCTCAGAAGGGCACCGAGCATGGCGACGAGATCACGCCGGACGGCTTCCTGACCAACAACGCGGGTGGCGTGCTCGGCGGTATATCGTCCGGACAGGACATCACGGTGTCGATCGCGATCAAGCCGACCTCGAGCATACGTACGCCGCGACGCTCGATCGATCGCAACGGCGAGCCGGTGATGGTGGAGACCTTCGGTCGCCACGACCCGTGCGTAGGCATCCGTGCCACGCCGATCGCCGAAGCGATGCTGGCACTGGTGCTGATGGACCATGCGCTGCGCCATCGCGCCCAATGCGGCGATGTGCGGACGGCTCACGACTGAGCGCTCGCTCGCGCGTAGCAAACGCCGCCTGCCTTTCCATGCGTCGCCGCTGCGCTGCCGCCCCGGCCCAATGGGTTGCGGCATGCGCTGCCGACTATCTCCGGTGCACCTCATGCACCCGCTTTGTCTCTGATGCCCCGGCCTGCACGGCTGGGGCGCCTCTCGTTTTCTGATGAGTTCTTCTGTCAAGCCGCCGCAGTCGCTGAATTTTGCGCTGTTCTTTTTTGCGTACTACGGTTACGTCGGCGTGTTTTCGCCGTATGCCAGCTTGTATTTTGCGGACAAGGGGATCTCGGCCGCGCAGATCGGCGTGCTGATGTCGCTGATGCAGGTGATGCGCATCTTCGGCCCGAACCTGTGGGGCTGGGTGGCCGACCATACGAGCCGCCGCGTGCAGGTCCTGAGATTGACCTCGATGGCGGCTGCGCTGGTGTTCTGCGCGATGTTCTGGGGCGAGTCGTTCGCCTATTTCTTTGCGGTGATGGTGCTGCTCAACCTGTTCACCAGCGCGCAGGGGCCGCTGTCGGAAGCGCTGATGCTGTCGGCCATGCGCGGCGACCTCACGCATTACGGCCGGCTGCGGCTGTGGGGCTCGGTCGGCTTCATTGCGGCCGTGATGGTCTCCGGGCAGCTGCTGGACTGGTATGGCATTGGCCTGGTGCTCTGGATCTCGCTATTGTTGCTGGCGCTGGTCGCGTTCGCCGCCAGCGGCATGCGCGAGGAAGGGCAGGCGCACGCTTCGCATGACATGCCATCGGTGCGTGAACTGCTGAAGCGGCGTGAGGTGCTGGCGTTCTTCGCGTCCACCTTTCTGATGATCGCCGCGCATGCATCGGTCTATGTGTACTACTCGCTGTATCTGGCTGAGATCGGTTACAGCAAGACGGTGATCGGCTTGATGTGGTCGCTGGGTGTGCTGGCCGAAATTGCGTTCTTCTACTGGCAGGCGCCGCTGTTCCGCCGTCTCGGCGTGCGCTGGCTGATGCTGGCCAGTCTCGCCATCGGCGTGGTGCGTTTTCTGATGATAGGCTTTGGCGCGTCTTCGCTGGCGCTGCTGCTGCTGGCGCAGCTGCTGCATGCGGCGACGTTCGGCGTGCATCATTCGGCGTCGGTGGCAACGCTGCAGCGCTGGTTTGCCGGTCCGTTGCAGGCGCGCGGACAGGCGTTGTACATCAGTGTGTCCTATGGTCTTGGCGGTACGGCCGGCGGTTTGTTGTTGTCGGCTTGCTGGGATACATTTGGCGCGAAAATCGTCTATGTGCTGGCTGCCGCCCTGTGCGCGCTTGCGTGGGCTGCCGCCAGCCTCAGTTATCGCTGGCAGGCGCTGCGCGAGCAGGCGATGCCGGCTGTTACAGGGAGAAACGCATGAAAACTACGGTAAGGGCCGCACTGACAGCGATGGCGGCCAGCCTCACGCTGGGCGCCTGCCAATCGGTTCATACGACGCAGGCCGGCGTCGTCGGCGTCGACCGCACGCAGCGCATGGCGGTGTCGGCAGCGGCGCTGGAGAAGAGCGCCAACCAGCAGTATGACGAGCTGATGGCGAAGGCGAAAGAAAAGGGCAAGCTGAATCCGGATCCTGCCGAATATGCGCGCGTGAAAAAAATTGCCGACAAGCTGATCGCGCAGACGCCGGCCTTCCGGCGCGATGCCACCGGCTGGCAGTGGGAAGTCAATGTGCTCGATTCTCCGGAGGTGAACGCGTGGTGTATGCCGGGCGGGAAGATCGCGGTGTACACCGGCCTGATCGAGAAGCTCAACATTACTGACGACGAGCTGGCCGCCGTGATGGGTCACGAGATCGCGCACGCGCTGCGCGAGCACTCTCGCGAGCGCGCGTCGGAACAGGCGATCGCCGGTTTGGGCATCTCGGTGGTGGCTGCGGTCACTGGCATCGGACAGCTGGGGCAAAAGGGCATGGAGTACGCCTACCAGGGTTTGCTGGGGCTGCCGAACTCGCGCCAGCATGAGACCGAGGCCGACCGCATCGGCGTCGAACTCGCCGCCCGAGCCGGCTACGATCCGCGTGCAGCGATCACCTTGTGGCAGAAGATGGGCAAGGCCGGCGGCAGCGAGCCGCCGAAGTTTTTGTCGACGCACCCGCCGCGCACGGAGCGGGTCAAGGACCTCACGGTATATTCGGCGAAGGTGATGCCGCTTTATCAACAATCGGTGAAATGACGGCGGGCGGCGGCGCAGAGAGGGCGTTCGCCGTTTCGAAATCGGGTTAATTGCTATCCCTATGGCATAATCGAGGGCTGTTTTCCTCGATCCGGCGCGCCTGACGCGCGATCCATCCATGGCAAAAACCCTGTACGACAAGCTCTGGGAGTCCCACGTGGTGAATACCGCGGAGGACGGCACCACCATTCTCTACATCGACCGTCACCTGGTCCATGAAGTCACCAGCCCGCAGGCCTTTGAGGGCCTGAAGCTGGCCGGCCGCGACCCGTGGCGCGTGTCCGCCAACCTGGTCGTGGCCGATCACAATGTGCCGACCACCAACCGGGCCGGCGGCATCGAAGATCCGGTCTCGCGGCTGCAGGTCGAGACGCTCGACGCCAACGCGAAGACTTACGGTCTCACCTATTTCAACATGCAGGACAAGCGCCAGGGCATCGTTCACGTGATCGGCCCTGAGCAGGGCGCGACACTGCCGGGCATGACCGTGGTCTGCGGCGACTCGCATACGTCCACGCACGGCGCGTTCGGCGCGCTCGCGCATGGCATCGGTACCTCGGAAGTCGAGCACGTGCTGGCCACGCAAACGCTGCTGGCGAAAAAATCGAAGGCGATGCTGGTGCAGGTCGAAGGCCAGCTCGGCAAGGGCGTCACGGCGAAAGACATCGTGCTGGCCATCATTGGCAAGATCGGCACGGCCGGCGGTACCGGCTATGCGATCGAATTCGCCGGTTCGGCGATCCGTTCGCTGTCGATGGAAGGCCGCATGACAGTTTGTAACATGGCTATCGAAGCCGGTGCGCGCGCCGGTATGGTGGCAGTCGACGAGACGACGATCAACTATGTGAAAGGGCGTCCGTTCGCGCCGGTGGGTCCGCACTGGGACCGCGCCGTCGAATATTGGCGCACGCTGCATTCCGACGCCGGCGCGAAGTTCGACGCGGTCGTGATGATCAATGCCGCCGAGATCCTTCCGCAGGTGACCTGGGGCACGTCGCCCGAGATGGTCGTGCCAGTGGACGCGCGCGTGCCGGATCCCGATAAAGAGAAAGATCCGGTCAAGCGCGACGCGATGGAGAAGGCGCTGGTCTACATGGACCTGAAGCCGAACACCGCGATCAGCGACATCCGTATCGACAAAGTATTCATCGGCTCTTGCACCAACTCGCGCATTGAAGACCTGCGCGCGGCCGCTGCGGTCGTGCGAGGCAAGTTCCGTGCATCGAACGTCAAGCTGGCGATGGTGGTGCCGGGCTCGGGCCTCGTAAAAGAGCAGGCCGAGCGCGAAGGGCTGGACAAGATTTTCCGCGATGCCGGTTTTGAGTGGCGCGAACCCGGTTGCTCGATGTGCCTGGCAATGAACGCCGACCGGCTTGAGCCGGGCGAACGCTGCGCATCGACATCGAACCGCAATTTTGAAGGCCGTCAGGGTGCCGGCGGCCGTACGCATCTGGTCAGTCCTGCCATGGCGGCAGCCGCCGGCATTGCAGGACATTTCGTCGACGTACGCTCGCTGTGAGCGAGCAATTCAACTGGGAGAGCAAAATGAAAAAGATAGTGATCTCTATCGTTGCCCTGGTCGCATTCTTCGCGCTGAGCGGCTGCAACACCGTGCAGGGCGTGGGCAAAGACGTCGAACGGCTGGGCGAGAAAGTCCAGGACGCCAGCAAGAAGTAAATCGCGCGGCCGCTGGCCGCGTCTGAACACATTACGCTCATGAACAAATTCACCGTACTCGATGGCCTGGTCGCGCCGCTGGACCGTGCCAATGTCGACACCGACGCGATCATTCCGAAGCAGTTCCTGAAGTCGATCAAACGCACCGGCTTCGGCCCCAATCTGTTCGACGAATGGCGCTATCTCGATGTCGGTCAGCCCGGCATGGACAACAGCCATCGCCCGCTGAACCCGGATTTCGTGCTGAACCAGCCGCGCTATCAGGGCGCATCGGTGCTGTTGGCGCGCAAGAATTTCGGCTGTGGCTCGTCGCGCGAGCATGCGCCCTGGGCGCTCGAGCAGTACGGCTTCCGCGCGGTGATTGCGCCGAGTTTCGCTGATATTTTCTATAACAACTGCTTCAAGAACGGCCTGCTGCCCATCGTGCTGAGCGAGCAGGAAGTCGATCGGCTGTTCAATGAAGTCAAGGCCTTCCCGGGCTACAAACTGGTCGTTGATCTGCCGTCGCAAACGGTGTCGACCACGAACGGCGACGCGGTCTATCGCTTCGAGATCGACGCGTTCCGCAAGCACTGCCTGATCAACGGCCTCGATGATATTGGTCTGACCTTGCAGCATGCCGACAAGATCCGCAGCTTCGAAGAGCGCCATATCGCGAACTTCCCCTGGCTGGCCAACACGATTTCGTAATCCTTATTTTTTAGCTCATGAAAATCGCAATCCTGCCGGGTGACGGCATCGGCACCGAGATCGTTGAACAGGCCGTGAAGGTTCTGAACGCGCTCGGCCAGACATTCGAGATGGAAACTGCGCCGGTCGGCGGCGCAGGCTACGAGGCGCACGGCCATCCGCTGCCCGAAGGCACGCTGAAGCTGGCCAAAGAAGCCGATGCGATCCTGTTCGGTGCCGTGGGCGACTGGAAATACGACTCGCTGGAGCGTTCATTGCGCCCTGAGCAGGCGATCCTTGGCCTGCGCAAGCACCTGACGCTGTTCGCGAACTTCCGCCCGGCCATCCTGTACCCGGAGCTGGTCGGCGCATCGACGCTGAAGCCGGAAGTGGTGTCTGGCCTGGACATCCTGATCGTACGCGAACTGAATGGCGACATTTATTTCGGTCAGCCGCGTGGCGTACGCGCAGCGCCGGACGGTCCGTTCCAGGGTGCGCGCGAGGGCTTCGATACCATGCGTTACTCCGAGCCGGAGATCCGCCGTATCGCGCACGTGGCCTTCCAGGCCGCACAAAAGCGCAGCAAGCGCCTGACCTCGGTCGACAAGGCGAACGTGCTCGAGACCTTCCAGTTCTGGAAGGACATCATGATCGACGTGTCGAAGGAATATCCTGACGTCGAGCTCGACCACATGTATGTCGACAATGCGGCGATGCAGCTGGTGCGCGCGCCGAAGAAATTTGACGTGATCGTGACCGGCAATATGTTCGGCGACATTTTGTCCGACGCAGCGGCGATGCTGACCGGCTCGATCGGCATGCTGCCGTCGGCGTCGCTCGATGCGAACAACAAGGGCCTGTACGAACCGTCGCACGGTTCCGCGCCCGACATCGCAGGCAAAGGCATTGCGAACCCGCTGGCGACGATCTTGTCGGCGGCGATGATGCTGCGCTTCTCGTTGAACCTGCCGGCTGAGGCCGATCGTATCGAGAACGCCGTCAAGGCCGTGCTCGCGCAGGGCCTGCGCACGCCGGACATCTATGAGGCCGGCACCACCAAGGTGGGCACGGCCGAGATGGGCGACGCGGTGGTGAAGGCGCTGGTGTAATTTTGTAAGACGCCGGATCCCGGCCCGGACGGTATGCGGAGTGAGTTCTCCGACAGAGTCGTCCGTTGCAGCGCGATGGTCCGGCGGCACAGGTTTGACATCGAAGGAATGGAAATGAAACTCGTAGGTCTGGTAGGGTGGCGCGGCATGGTCGGCTCAGTGCTGATGCAGCGCATGCAGGAAGAGAACGATTTCGCTCACATCGAACCGGTGTTCTTCTCGACATCGAACGCCGGCGGCAAGGCGCCGGCGATGGCGAAGAACGAGACCGCGCTGAAGGATGCGAACGACATCGAGGCGCTGAAAAAATGCGACATCATCCTGACCTGCCAGGGCGGCGACTACACCACCGAGATTTTCCCGAAGCTGCGCGCGGCCGGCTGGAACGGCTACTGGATCGACGCAGCATCGACGTTGCGCATGAAGGACGACGCGATCATCGTGCTCGATCCGGTCAACCTCGATGTGATCAAGCAGGCGTTGTCGAATGGCGTGAAGAACTACGTCGGCGGCAACTGCACGGTGTCGTGCATGCTGATGGGCCTCGGCGGCCTGTTCAAGCATGACCTGGTCGACTGGATGACGTCGATGACCTATCAGGCTGCTTCCGGCGGCGGCGCACAGCACATGCGCGAGCTGCTCACGCAGTTTGGCAGCATCAATGCCGAAGTGAAGGCGCTGCTCGACGACCCGGCATCGGCGATCCTCGAAATCGACCGCAAGGTGCTCGCAAAACAGCACGCGCTGACTGCGGACGAAACGAAGCAGTTCGGCGTGCCGCTCGGCGGCAACCTGATTCCGTGGATCGACAAAGACCTCGGCAATGGCCAATCGCGCGAAGAGTGGAAGGGCGGCGCTGAGACCAACAAGATCCTCGGCCGTGGCGAAGGCTTTGGCGCTGGTGCGAAGCCGGCGATCGCCGTCGATGGCCTGTGCGTGCGCATTGGCGCCATGCGCTGCCATTCGCAGGCGCTGACGATCAAGCTGAAAAAAGACGTGCCGCTCGACGAGATCATCGACATCATCGCCAGCGACAACGAGTGGGTAAAGTTTGTGCCGAACACGCGCGAAGCATCGATGCATGACCTGACGCCGGCGGCCACCACCGGCAAGCTGACGATTCCGGTCGGCCGTGTACGCAAGATGCGGATGGGCGGCGAATATATTTCTGCGTTCACCGTCGGCGACCAGCTGCTGTGGGGCGCTGCTGAACCGTTGCGCCGCATGCTGAGGATCTTGCTCGACCACTGAGCAAGCGTCTTTCCTCGTTGCCCTCTGTTGTAGAGGTGCAACCGAACCCGTGCCATCTCCTGCTCAACGGAAATCGCACGGGTTTTTCATTGGCGCGTTTCCGTGACTCGGCTTGCAGCGCTTTTGGAGCGAGTGTTAAGGTTGATCGATACCTTCGATCTCACCCTCATCGCTCTCCTCGATGCCTTCTTTCCGATTAGTTAGCATTGCCCGTCAAGGTGCACTGCGTGGTGCGCTGTGCGGAGTTTTGTGCGGTGTGTTCTGCAGTCCATTGCTGCCGTTGAATGCCGGCGCAGCGGCCCTGGGTGAGTCCAATGTGCGCTCGACTCTCGGTCAATCACTGGAAGCTGAGATTGCGATCGTATCGCTGGCCGCGCGCGAGGCCGATACGTTGGTCGTTCGCAATGCGACGGCGGCGATGTACAGCGAGGCCGGCATCGATTACACGCCCTTGCTGCGGTCACTGCGCATATCGGTAGAAAAGCGCGGGGAGCGGCAAGTGATTCGTGTGCGCTCCGATCTTCCGGTCAACGATCCGTTTGTCAGGCTACTGGTCGAGCTGAGCGCGAACGGCTCGCGGATAGTTCGCGAATATGCATTACTGATCGATCCGCCGGTGCTGGACGCGCCGGCCGGCAGTGCCGTTGCCACGGACGTTGCGCCGACACCGACGCAGGCACGCGAGCGGTCTGGTGCGTCCGAACCTCAGCCCGATGTGAGCGTCGATGCCACTGACGCTGCCTCTGCAGCGGTATCGCCGCCTGATGCCGCAGCGCAGGCGCATGAGCCGGCGGTGCCGAAGCTTGCTGCCACTCATCGCGTGCAGCGTGGCGACACCTTGCGTGCGATTGGCGCGTCGATACAGCCGGAGGGTGTGCGCATCGAGCAAGTGCTGATCGCGTTACAGCAAGCCAACCCCGGCGCATTTGTCGGTCGCAATATCAATCGTCTGCGGCAAGGCAGCGTGCTGAAGCTGCCGGGCACTGACGCGATGCGTGAAGTCGATCCAGTGACGGCGCAGCGTTCGCTGCGCAGGCAAGCGGCCGAGTTCGTCCGTTCGCAGCGCCCGTCAGCACCAGCGGCGGCCGGCAAGGCCGATTCGTCATCCTCTGCGGGCAACCGTCGCAGCAGCGGCGAGATTGGTACGAGCAGCGCCGCTTCACCGACGCCAGCACAGTCACAGGACAGGCTGACGCTGTCGACGCCGGGTACCGGCGAGCGCAGTCGCACCAAGCCCGCAGCAAACGATGCGCTGGACAAGATTGCCGGCGACAAGGCGCTCGCCGACGCCAACGCAAGAATTGCCGCACTTGAAAAGAATATCGGGCAGCTACAGCAGATGCTCGAAGTTCACAATGGTCAGATGGCTGCGGCGCAGCAGCGTGCTACCGACTCAGCGACATCGCCGACACCTGCGGCCCCGGTGCGGCCTGCGCCAGCTGAACCGACAGCTGATACTGCCGCTGCGCCGCCAGCGCCAGCAACCGCAACCGCAACCGCGCCGGCGAACCCGGACGCAACGCCGCCGCTCCCTGCGCCAGAACAGAAACCGGAACAGAAGGCGGAACAGCAGCCAGAGCGAAAGCGATCGCCGGCGTCACCGCGTCACGCGATGCCTGTGGCCGAACCGGAGCCTACGCTGTGGTCAACGGCCACTGAGCCGCTGAGCCTCCTTGCCGGTGCCGCGCTGTTGCTATTGTCAGTGGCATGGCTCGGTTTGCGCCGCTACCGCCGTCGCCAGGTTGCCAATGCACAGACCCAGGAGCCGACGCTGGCTTCGCAGACCGTGATTGCCGACGCAGGCGGTCGCCATGTCGATACCCGGCACAGTGAATTTCATTCGAACTTCGTGCCCTCGGTCAGCCAAATCGATGCTAACGAGGTCGATCCGCTGGCGGAGGCCGATGTGTATATCGCTTATGGGCGAGATGAACAGGCCGAAGAAATTTTGCGCGACGCATTGCGCATGCATCCGCAACGCGACGCGTTGCGCGTGAAGCTGCTCGAGATTTATGCGGGCCGCAAAGACCGCCAGCAATTCAGCGTGCTGGCCGCCGAGCTGAGAGTGCGCACGCATGGCGCCGGGCCCGATTGGGAGAGGGCAGCGCAGCTTGGTCGTCAGCTGGATCCCGGTAATCGCTTGTTTGACGGGCCAGTGAGCGCGGCGCCAACGGAAACTTTTGCGTCATCGCAGCAGGCCACTGCCGAATCGACGCCGATCGACGACTTTGGATTACGGCTCGATGGACTGCTGAATGAGCGGCGCGGCGCAGAGCCGCCTGCGGCGCCACCCGCCCAGTCGGCACCGGACGTGAAGGCGTCAGCATCCGACAGCCTCGACTTCAGCCTCGCCGGCATCGACCTTGGTTCGCCTTCGTCAGGCGCGGGCCCGAATGCCGGGGCGCTGACGACCAAGCTTGAGCTGGCGCAGGCATGCCAGGAAATCGGCGACCGCGACGGTGCACGCGAGCTGCTCAATGAAGTGATCGCGTCGGGCGATCCTGAGCTGGCGCCGCGTGCGCAGTCGCTGTTGAGGCAACTCGCGTAAAATCCGCGTCGGTGACCGGGCCGGGCCTTGCTGTCCGGAGACGCCCGCCATGGCCCGGGCCAGACCCGGTTCCTCATCTACCCGACGAAGACATCGCTTGAAACGCATTGCGCTCGGCCTGCAGTACGAAGGCACTCCCTGGCAGGGCTGGCAGACCCAGCCGCACCGGCAGACCGTGCAGGACACGCTCGAGGCGGCGCTGGAAAAATTCTGCCGATCTACGGTGCCCACGGTTTGCGCCGGCCGTACCGACGCTGGCGTGCATGCAACCGGGCAGATTGTCCATTTCGATACGGATGCCAGCCGCGAACTGTTTTCCTGGGTGCGCGGCGTGAATGCCTTCCTGCCGCCGTCGGTCGCGGTGCGCTGGGCGGCTGAAGTGGAGGGCGGCGATGCCGGCTTTCATGCACGCTTTTCCGCGATCGCGCGCACCTACCATTATGTGATCTATAACCATGCTGTACGCTCGCCGCTCTGGAGCGGCCGCGCCGGCTGGGTATTCCGCGCGCTGGATGCTGATCTGATGATGGCCGCAGCGCAGGCGCTGATCGGCGAACATGATTTTTCTGCCTTTCGCGCGGCTGAATGCCAGGCGCTGTCGCCGGTGCGCTCGATGCAGGCGATCACGGTTCGTCGCCGTGGTGAGCTGGTCGTGGTCACGCTGCGCGCCAATGCCTTCCTGCACCACATGGTACGCAATCTCGTCGGCTCGCTGATCCAGGTCGGCTCCGGCAACCGGCCGCTCGGCTGGATGGCCGAGCTTCTCGCTGCTCGCAACCGTGAACTCGCAGCGCCGACCTTCAGCCCGGAAGGGCTGTATCTGGCCCGAGTCGATTACGATGCCCGCTGGGGCCTGCCGGATAGGCAGGACTCGCTTCCTTTTCTCTGATATGACGACTCAACAACGTACCCGAATCAAGCTGTGCGGGCTGTCGCGTCCGGACGATATTGCGGTGGCCGTCGAGGCCGGCGCCGACGCGATCGGGCTGGTGTTTTTTCCGCCTTCGCCGCGCAACGTCACGCCGGCGCAGGCCGGTAAGCTGCTGGCGCAATTGCCGGCCTATGTGACGACCGTCGGCCTGTTCGTTAATCCCGATGAGTCACTGGTGAACGAGGTGGTGGCAGCGGCGCCGATCACGATGCTGCAGTTCCATGGCGACGAGACGCCGGAGCTGTGCGCCCGGATCGCGCAGGCCGTGCGTCGGCCTTTCATGCGTGCGCTCAGGGTCCGACCGGAAATGACGGCCGCAGATTTGCTAGAATTCGAACGCCAGTACCGTGCGTCGGGGCCCCTGTTCTCGGGGCTGCTGCTCGACACCTGGAGCGATGCGTACGGCGGCACCGGAAAGGTTTTCGATTGGTCTCTCATCCCCGCAGACATCGCGCGTCGGGCCGCTTTGAGTGGTGGCTTGAACGTGCAAAATGTGACTGACGCCGTGCGTCGGGTGCGCCCGCACGCGGTCGATGTCAGCAGTGGCATCGAAGCGTCCAAGGGCGTAAAAGACGCGGCGCTGATGCGCGCTTTTGTCGCCGCCGTGCGCGCGGCCGACAGCCATCCCTGATTCCACTGTTGTACTGAGGAGAGATTTTAATGAGCCAGACTTCCGCGCCTGCGGGCGCCTACAATTTTCCGGATGCCACCGGTCATTTCGGCCAGTACGGCGGTAGCTTCGTGTCCGAGACGCTGACCTTCGCGCTCGACCAGCTCAAGGCAGCCTATGCGCATTACAAGGACGATCCGGAATTCCTGCGCGAATTCCACTATGAGCTGAACCATTTCGTTGGCCGTCCGAGCCCGATCTATCATGCGCGCCGCTGGTCGTCCGAAAATGGCGGCGCCCAGATCTATTTCAAGCGCGAAGACCTGAACCACACCGGCGCGCACAAGATCAACAACGTGATCGGCCAGGCGCTGCTGGCCAAGCGCATGGGCAAGCCGCGTGTGATCGCCGAGACCGGCGCCGGCCAGCATGGCGTGGCCACGGCCACCATCTGCGCGCGCTTCGGCTTGGAGTGCGTGGTGTACATGGGCGCCGAGGACGTCAAGCGGCAGGTGCAAAACGTCTACCGCATGCAGCTGCTCGGCGCGACGGTCGTGCCAGTCGAATCCGGTTCGAAGACGCTGAAGGATGCATTGAACGAGGCGATGCGCGACTGGGTGACGAACGTGGAAGATACTTTCTACATCATCGGCACGGTCGCGGGCCCGCATCCTTACCCGATGATGGTGCGCGATTTCCAATCGGTGATCGGCCTGGAATGCATCGAGCAGATGCCGGAAATGGCCGGCCGCCAGCCGGACTATGTGATGGCCTGCATTGGCGGTGGCTCCAACGCGATGGGCATTTTCTACCCGTATATCAGCCATCCTGAGGTGAAGCTGATCGGTGTGGAGGCGGCGGGCGAGGGTCTGTCGACCGGCAAGCATTCGGCATCGCTGACTGGCGGGGTGCCCGGCGTGCTGCACGGGAACCGCACCTATCTGCTGCAGGATGAGAATGGCCAGATCATCGAGACGCACTCGGTGTCGGCAGGCCTCGATTATCCGGGCGTCGGTCCCGAGCATGCGTGGCTGAAGGACTCGCATCGCGCGAGCTACGTCAGCGTGACCGACGACGAGGCGATCAAGGCTTTCCATGATTGCTGCCGTATTGAAGGCATTATTCCGGCGCTGGAATCCAGCCATGCAATTGCGTACGCGCTGAAGTTCGCGAAGACACTGCCGAAGGACAAGATCATCCTGGTTAACCTGTCCGGCCGCGGCGACAAGGACATGCATACCGTCCAGGAATACGACAAACAGCACGAACAACCGCACGCGCAGGCGAAGCACTGAGGCCTCTCCTATGTCCAGAATCCAGAAAACTTTTGCAGGCCTGCAGGCGCAGAAAAAGAAGGCGCTGATTACTTTCATTACCGCCGGCGATCCGGCGCCGGACGTGACGGTGCCGCTGCTGCATGCGTTGGTCGACAGCGGTGCTGACATCCTCGAGCTCGGCGTGCCTTTTTCCGACCCGATGGCCGAAGGCCCGGTAATCCAGCGCGCTAATGAGCGCGCGCTGGTGTTTAACGTCGGCATGCAGGACGTGCTCAACTATGTACGTGAATTCCGCAAGGACAACCAGCACACGCCGGTGGTGCTGATGGGCTACGCAAACCCGATCGAGCGCATGGGCGTCGACCGCTTCGTCAACGACGCGAAAGCGGCGGGCGTCGATGGCGCGATCGTGGTCGACTATCCGCCGGAGGAGGCGACCGAATTTTCGGAGAAGCTCAAGGCGCAGGACATGGACCTGATCTTCCTGCTGGCGCCGACCTCCACCGAAGCGCGTATCCGTCAGGTGGCGCAGATCAGCAGCGGCTTTAGCTACTATGTGTCGCTGCGCGGGGTGACGGGCGCCGGCCATATCGATACGGCCGAAGTGTCCGAGCGGATTGCCGCAATACGCCAGCACGTGAAGCTGCCGATCGGTGTCGGCTTCGGCATTCGCGATGGCCAGACGGCGAAGGCGGTGGCCTCGGTGTCGGATGCGATCGTGATCGGCAGCCGAATCATCCAGGAACTGGAAAACACGCCGAAGGAGCAGGCTGTGCCCGCGGTGAAGGCTTTTCTGTCCGGTATCCGCAAGGCGATCGACGAGTTGCCTGCTTAAGCGGACGCTGGTTCGCAATGCGCTTCCCGGGCCATCGTCCGGGAAGCTGCGGAATTTGCCGTTTTGTAAATTTTCGGCGACTGGCCGCTGGTTCTAAGCCCGAGTAGAATAGCGGGTTATTCGGCGACCATGCCACCTGAAGAAAGAGAGCCCCGATGAGCTGGCTAGAAAAACTGCTCCCGCCCCGCATCCAGCGTTCCGATTCGAACAGCCGCCGTTCGATTCCTGAAGGCCTGTGGGTCAAATGTCCGTCCTGCGAGTCCGTGCTGTACCGCACCGACCTTGAATCCAACCAGCAGGTCTGCCCGAAGTGCGACCACCACATGCGCATCCGCGCGCGCGATCGTCTCGATGCGCTGCTGGATCAGGAAGGTCGCTATGAGATCGGCCAGGAAGTGCTGCCGGTCGATACGCTGAAGTTCAAAGACAGCAAGAAATACCCGGAGCGCCTGAAGTCCGCGCTCGATGCTACCGGCGAGACCGACGCGCTGGTGGTCATGGGCGGCGCGATCATGTCGCTGCCGGTCGTGGTGGCCTGCTTCGAATTCGAATTCATGGGCGGCTCGATGGGCGCGGTGGTCGGCGAGCGTTTCGCGCGCGGCGCGCAAACGGCGCTCGAGCAGAAAGTGCCGTTCATTTGCATTACCTCGACCGGCGGTGCGCGGATGCAGGAAGGCCTGCTGTCGCTGATGCAGATGGCCAAGACCACGTCGATGCTGACCAAGCTGTCCGAAAAGAAGCTGCCGTTCATTTCGGTGCTGACCGATCCGACCATGGGCGGCGTGTCGGCGTCGTTCGCCTTCATGGGCGACGTCGTGATCGCCGAGCCGAAGGCGCTGATCGGTTTTGCCGGCCCGCGCGTGATCGAAAATACCGTGCGCGAAAAGCTGCCGGAAGGCTTCCAGCGCGCCGAGTTTATTTTGCAGAAGGGCGCGATCGACATGATCGTCGACCGTCGCAAAATGCGCGATGAGATCGCCCACCTGCTGGCGCTGCTGCAAAATCAGGCATTGGAAGTGCTGGCCTGATCGGTCGCCATGTAATCCTGGCCCGGGCACTGCGCCCGGGCTTTTTGTTTTCTGAACGACGCCCGATATTCCCATGCAAGCAGACAAACTGACCCTGGAGCAGTGGTTGAATCGCCTGGAGGCGATGCATCCGAAAGCCATCGACCTTGGCCTTGAGCGCGTGGCCGCCGTAGGCCAGCGGCTCGGCCTGAGGTTTGATTGCCCGGTGATTACCGTCGGCGGAACCAACGGCAAAGGCTCGACCTGCGCAATGCTGGAATCGATCCTGCTGCAGGGAGGCTATCGCGTCGGGCTGTATACGTCGCCGCATTTTCTGCGCTTCAATGAGCGTGCGCGTATCGACGGCCAGAGTGCCAGCGACGCACAGCTGTGCGCGGCCTTCGAACAGGTCGAGGCGGTGCGCGGCGAGGTGTCGCTCACGTATTTCGAATTCAGCACCCTGGCGATCATGAAACTTTTCGCCGATGCCGGACTCGATGCGGTGATCCTCGAAGTGGGTCTGGGCGGCCGGCTCGATGCGGTCAATATCATTGACGCTGACGTTGCGATCGTCACCAGCGTCGACCTCGATCATATGGAATTCCTTGGCGACACCCGCGAGAAGATCGGTTTCGAGAAGGCCGGCATTTTCCGCCCCGAGCGTGCGGCGATTTGCGGCGATCCGTCGCCGCCGCAGTCGCTGATCGATCACGCGAACGCGATCGGTGCAGACTTGTGGCTGTTCGGGCGCGATTTCAACTATGGCGGCGATCGTCAGCAGTGGAATTATGGCGGGCGGGCGATGCGCCGCAATTCGCTGGCTTATCCCAGTCTGCGCGGCGCGAACCAGCTGCTGAATGCCAGTGCAGCGCTGGCCGCGCTGGAAGTGTTGCGCGACCGTTTGCCCCTGGGCGCGCAAGAAGTTCGCACGGGCCTGGTCCTGGTCGAGCTGCCGGCGCGCTTCCAGGTGCTGCCGGGCCGTCCGTCCGTCATTCTTGATGTCGCGCACAATCCGCATGCAGCGGCGACGCTGGCGCAGAATCTCGACAATATGGGTTTTCATCCGTATACGTTTGCGGTATTCGGCGCGATGGCCGACAAGGATATCGCCGGGATCATTGCGCAGCTCGGCGATCGCATTGATCACTGGTATGTGTGCGACCTGCCATTGCCGCGCGCAGCAACGGCCGAGGCGCTGGCGGCGGCGGTGCGCGCGTCCGGTTTTCGCGAGAGCGCGCAAACGGGCGCGGAACGTTCGGTACATTGCTTCCAATCACCGGCCGAAGCGTTTGCGGCAGCGCAGAATCATGCCGGGGAGAATGATAGAATTGCGGTCTTCGGGTCATTCCTTACCGTCGCGGGCGTAATGTCGGCCAGGCAGGCAGCCTGAGCGCCACGCATTTTCCTGCACCAAAGACTTCTCTATGGGCTTGTTCTCGTTGTTCAGCAAGAAATCGCAGGAAACTGGCGACGATCACGAGGTGCCGGTCAAGCCGCGCCGCAGCCGGGCGGCCAAGTCGCAGGACGACGAACCGATGGATCCGATGCTGCCCGAGAAGAAGCGGGCGCGCCGCCGCTTGATCGGCGCGATTGCGCTGGTGCTGGCAGCGATTATCGGTTTGCCAATGATTTTTGACTCGGAGCCGAAGCCGCTCTCCGACGATATCGACATCCAGATTCCCTCGCGCGACAAGACCACGCCCGCTGCATCGCGCCCGATGCCGCTGCCGCCTGAACCTGTGGCGGGCGACCCGAAATCTGATCCCGTTGCCGACCCGCTGACGTCCAAGCCCGCCGCTGATGCCAGCGCGGCAGATAGCAAGTCTGACACGAAGGCGGCTGTCGCAGCGCCAGCCGGTGCGGCTGTCGTTACACCTGCTGCGCCCGCAGCTGAGAACAAGCTTCCTGCGCCTGCAAATCCAGTGCCGATCAAGCCCGTACCGCCGAAAGCCGATGCCGGCACCCGCGCGGGCGCCGCTGCCGCGACTGACAAGCTGGCCGAGACCATCGCCGAAAAGACGCGCAACCGATTTGTGGTGCAAGTGGCGGCCGTGTCCAGCCAGGCTAAGGCCGAAGAATTGCAGAACCGCCTGAAAAAGGCGGGCATCCAATCGTATTCGCAACGCGTCAGCACGAAGGACGGCGACCGTTTCCGCATACGTATCGGGCCGTTTGGCAACCGTGAGGAAGCCGACAAGATGCGTGGCCGGCTCGGCCCGCTCGGACTGTCCGGTACGGTGCAACCTGTATGAGTGTTGCCGGCCCAATGGCCGGCCAGTTTTTTTGAAGGAGTCCACCCATGTGTGGCATCGTCGGTGTCGTATCCCACAGTCCCGTCAACCAGCTGATTTATGACGCGCTGCTGCTGCTGCAGCACCGTGGCCAGGATGCGGCCGGTATCGCGACCAATCATGGCCGTACATTCAGCATGCACAAGGCCAACGGTCTGGTACGCGATGTCTTCCGTACCCGGAACATGCGCTCGCTGCCGGGCAATTTCGGCATCGGCCAGTGCCGCTATCCGACCGCAGGCTCGTCCAGCGAAGAAGAGGCGCAGCCGTTCTATGTGAATGCGCCGTTCGGCATCACGCTGGCGCACAACGGCAACCTGACGAATGCCGAAGTGCTCAAGGGCGAACTGTTCAAGAACGACCGCCGCCATATCAACACCGACTCCGACTCCGAGGTGCTGCTGAACGTGCTGGCGCACGAGATCCAGCAGTGCACATCGGGCCTGTCGCTGGATCCCGGTACGCTGTTCAAGGCGGTCGCGTCACTGCATAAGCGCGTGCGCGGCTCGTATGCCGTGGTCGCACAGATCGCCGGCTACGGCATGCTGGCGTTCCGTGATCCGTATGGCATTCGTCCGCTGTGCATTGGCTTCCTCGATACCGACAAGGGTCCGGAATATCTGATCGCTTCGGAGTCCGTCGCACTCGAAGGCCTCGGCTTTCATTTCCTGCGCGATGTGATGCCGGGCGAGGCGATTTTCATCGACAACGACGGCAAGCTGTACAACCAGCAGTGCGCGGAAAATCCGACGCTGAACCCTTGCGCGTTTGAATTCGTCTACCTCGCGCGCCCGGATTCGGTGATTGATGGCGCATCGGTCTATGCGACCCGGCTGAAGATGGGCGAATACCTGGCCGACAAGATCCGCCGCGAGATCGCCGGCGGCGATATCGATGTGGTGATGCCGATTCCGGACTCGTCGCGTCCTGCTGCGATGGAACTGGCGCTGAAGCTGAACCTGACCTTCCGCGAAGGCTTCATCAAGAACCGTTATATTGGCCGTACCTTCATCATGCCGGGCCAGGGTGTACGTAAAAAATCGGTGCGGCAGAAGTTGAATGCGATCAGCTCCGAGTTCAAGGGCAAGAGCGTGCTGCTGGTCGACGATTCGATCGTGCGCGGCACGACCAGCCGCGAGATCGTGCAGATGGCGCGCGATTCGGGCGCGAAGCGCGTGATCTTTGCGTCGGCGGCGCCGCCGGTCAAATATCCGAACGTCTACGGCATCGATATGCCGACTCGTAACGAGCTGATCGCTTATGGCCGTACCGAAGAAGAAGTCTGCCGCGAGATCACGGCCGATGCGCTGGTGTACCAGGACATCGAAGCGATGAAGCGCTCGATCAGCGACGTCAATCCGGCGCTGCAGCGCTTCGAGGCATCGTGCTTCGACGGGCATTACGTGACCGGCGATATCTCGCCGGACTATCTCGATCGCATCGAGCACGCGCGCGCTAATCCCAAGGTGGTCGCCGAAGATGCGGTGCGCACGCAGCTGAACCTGAACCTTGCCCGTGTCGACTGATCGGCCTTTGACTCACCATGACTGACAAGCACTACGGGTTTACCACCACCGTCTTGCATAGCGATCGCCAAAAGCCGATCGAGCACGGTTCGCTGCACAAGCCGATTCACACCGCCGTTGCGTTCGGCTACAAGGACGCGCGTGAGCTGGCGGAAGTTTTCCAGGGCAAAAAGCCGGGCTATCGCTACGGCCGTCAGGGCAACCCGACCGTGGCCGCGCTGGAAGAAAAAATCACGCGCATGGAAGACGGCCTGGCGACGCTGTGCTTCTCGACCGGCATGGCCGCCATCGGTGCGCTGTCGCAGGCGCTGTTGCGCGACGGCGACCATGTCGTGTCATCGTCCTTCTTGTTCGGCAATACGAATAGCCTGTGGCAGACGGTCGCGCTGCAGGGCGCGTCGGTGTCTTTTGTCGATGCGACGGAGGTCGCCAATATCGAGCGCGCGCTGCAGCCAACGACGCGCATGGTCTTCGTCGAGACGATCGCCAACCCGCGCACCCAGGTCGCTGATCTTGAACGCATCGGTGCGCTGTGCCGCAGCCGCGGCATCCTGTACGTGGTCGATAACACGATGACCTCACCATACTTGTTCCGCCCGAAGTCGGTCGGCGCAAGCCTGGTAGTAAACGCGTTGACGAAATCGATCGGCGGGCATGGCAATGCGCTGGGCGGCAGCCTGACCGATACCGGGCTGTATGACTGGACGGCTTATCCGAACATTGCCGATAACTACAAGCGCTTTGCGCCGCCGATGTGGGGTATCTCGCAGCTGCGCGCGAAGGCCTTGCGCGATTTCGGCGCATCGCTGGGGCCGGAGGCTGCGCATCATCTGGCCGTGGGCTCCGAGACGATGGCCTTGCGCATCGAGCGTGAATCGGCGAGCGCACTGGCACTGGCGCGCATGCTGGCCGACGATCCGCGTGTGGCCTCGGTCTACTATCCGGGCCTGAACTCGCATCCGCAACATGCGATCGCGGCATCGCTGTTCCGCGCGTTCGGCGGGCTGTTCAGCTTCGAACTGAAGGACGGCATCGACTGCTTCGACTATCTGAATCGTCTGAAGCTGGCGATCCCGGCGAGTAACCTCGGCGACACCCGCACGCTGGTGATCCCGGTGGCGCACACGATCTTCCACGAGATGGGGCCTGAGCGCCGCGCGTCGATGGGCATTGCCGAATCGCTGATCCGCGTGTCCGTGGGCATCGAAGATACCGAGGACCTGCTCGACGATTTCCGGCAGGCGCTGGGCTGACGAGCGTCCGGCGGCAATGCCGCCGATGCATCACGTCACGGCCCCAGCGTGCGGGCAGCGCGTCGGCTAAAGAAGCTGACGCCGGCTGGCATCGTAAACGCCATGACGCGCTCAAGCAGCCGCGCCGGGTCGTCATCCGCGAGCAGTAGCGAGCGGTGCTCGCTGCGCAAAAAGCCGGACGCATGCTGAGTGTCGAGAAATGCGAGCAGCTGGTCGTAGAAGCCTCGCACATTCAGCAGCGCGACGGGTTTGTCGTGATAGCCGAGCTGCAGCCAGGTCCACACCTCAAACAACTCTTCCAACGTACCGATGCCGCCCGGCAGGGCGATAAAGCCATCGGCCATCTCAGCCATGGTCGCCTTGCGCTCATGCATGTCGCGCACGACCACGAGCTCGGTCAGTTGGTCATGGCCGACTTCGCTGTCCATCAATGCATGCGGAATCACGCCACTGACCTGTCCGCCCGACGCCAGAACGGCATCGGCGATGATGCCCATCAGACCGACATGTCCGCCGCCATACACCAGCCGGATGCCGCGCGCGGCCATCAGCCTCCCCAATAATCGCGCGGCCTCCGCATGCGCGCGGTCATGACCGCTCGATGAGCCGCAATAGACACACAGCGCATTAACGTGACGTTTCTCCATGGCCCGATGATAACCCGGCGGCTTCAGTCGTCCGGCGGCAGCAGCACTTCATCGACGGCCTGGATGATGCCGTTGTCGGCCTGCAGATCGCTCTCGGTCACGCGCGCGCCATTCACCGTGACCATGCCGTTATCGGATTTCAGGTGCAACGGCGGGCCGGCGATGCTGGCGGATTGGCCGGGCTTGACTTCGCTGACCTTCACCCGGCCCGCGACCATGTGATAGCGCAGCAGCCTGGCCAGTGCCTGCGGCTCTTTTTTCAGCGATGTCCAGTCGGCCTCGCTGAGTTCGGCAAACGCGTTGTCGGTCGGCATGAAGATGGTGTACGGCCCGTCGGCGCTGAGTTGCCGCGTCAGGCCTGCGATGCGCACGGCGTCCAGGAAGGTCTTGAACGAACCGGAGCGTTCCGCGGTTTTCAGCAGATCAGCGGCGCTGACCGGCGCCACAGCGAACGCGATGAACCAATACAGCAGAAGGCGTTTTATTCCGTGCATCTCGCTTTCGGTAAGGGCAAACGTCCGCTGACCCACGCGCGGGCTTACGCCATCGTTCGGCTGCCGTATAATCGCGGAAGTTCAAAAACCGGCGCGCCTTAATTGCTACCGATGAGTACACAACCCAAACTGTCATTTAAGCAGCAGCAGCTGATCGTTCGCGAAAACGCGATTGTCGACGCGACCAACAGCTTGCTGGCGAAAAAAGGCTATGACCTGATGACGATGGACGAGGTGGCGGCCGATGTCGGCATAGCAAAGGCCAGTCTGTACAAGCACTTTCCGTCGAAGGAAGCGCTGGCAGCGGCCGCAATGATCCGGCTGCTGGAAAACACGCTGGCCTATGTGCGCTCGTTACCGGCCGAGCAGCCGGCCATTGTGCAGCTGAAGGATGTACTCCGATGGGCACTGGAGATTCGGATGAAGGGCGGCCTGCCGACGCTGCCTAGCGAGAACACGTCACTGCGCGAAGCGCTGCTGAACAACACGCGCTACATCAGTCGCCTGATGGACCTGAACGAGCTGATGGGCGAGCTCATTGAGAAGGCGCGCTCCCAAGGCGCGATCCGCGCCGATCTGCCCACCGAGGTGGTGTTGTTTACGATCTATGCGCGCTCGTGTGACCCGACCCTCGATTATCTGCGGACGAGCGAACTGTACGATGACGAACAGGTCATTGGGTTTCTGCTGTCGACCTGCTTTGACGGACTAAACTGATCTCAGCGAGCACCCGCTCGCTCGCTCCTGCATCGAAACCCAGTGCGACATGGCCGACAAGGTCGAGCGCGATGTGTTTCGCCCCCGGCAGGATGGCCGACGATTGTGGCGACACGATGTTGTCGTGCCGCGTATACACAGACACAAACAGTGCGCGCACGGATGCATCCTCGCTCGCATCGAGTCGGGCGATCCAGCTGTCGGCGTTGCCCGCTGGCGTGAGCATCTGCCGCACGTTCTTGCCGAAGCCGTAGCCCGCCAGCGTCGTGCCAAAGTGCGGTGTGCCCAGCGTAATCACGCGCTCTGCACGTTCGCTGCCACAGGTCCGCAGCCATGCGCGCGCTGCCAGGCCGCCCATACTGTGGCAGAGCAGGATCACCTTCGGTGCGCCGGTGGCCTCGCAGAGCGCGGCAGCTGCGGCATCGATCGCAGCGGCGTAGCTGTCGATGCCCGCCATCACCGGTTCGAGGTCGATCGCAGCGTGGCTGATGGCGGCAGCCCGCAGCTTTCGTGAATAGGGGCGCCAGAAGCCACTGTTGGCGCCATAACCGTGGAGCATCAGCACCGGCGTGCCGGTATCGCCGCTGATCAGGATCTCAAACGGACGGCTGACCGGGAATAGCCGAAACCAGCACAGCATGCTGCACCAGAATTCCTGGACGATACGGCGCACCAGCGCCAAACGCGGCGGCGGTGCGCCACTCGTCATTGGCTGCCGCCACGCGTTCGACAGATGGTAGTTGTTGGTAATGGTGATGAAGCGCGCCAGCACAAGAATGGCCGCGCTTGTCAGCATCGCTGCCGGCCAGCCAAAAGCAGCGAGCCTGACCAGCAATAGCGAGATCGCTGCGAAGGTCAGCGCCTGCAGCGCGATCATGATGCGGGTCAGGGTCGCGATCATGGCGCAGCCTCGTTTATTTTTTTGCCGGGCCGCGCAGCGGACGCGGCTTCGCGGCCGGCGCGAGCACGAGCCGCGTGCCGGCAATGCGGTCATGCAGGAACTGCCGGTCAGGATCCAGCCGCACCGCGGCCGCCCACAAGACCACATTCAACAGCGGCACCAGCATCAGCATCCAGCCATGCGCGCCCCACAACCAGGCAGCGGCGAATCCCGGCAGGAACCATGACCACGCAAGCAGATAGCGCAGTACCGCTCGTGGCCATCCCAGCGGCGTACCGTCGCGGCGCACGACACGCACGCGCCAGGTTTTCATGGCCAGTGTCTGTCCGCCATGGGTCCAGAACCAGACGAAGTACGCACCCAGCACCAGGAACTGCCATCCTTGCTGCGCATGCCGCAAGACCAGTGCATGCCGCTGCTGCAGCAAAGTCGAGAAAAGCCAGCCGGAGATGAACAGGACGCCGAACAGCAGCATGCCTTCGTAGACCATGCAGAACAGTCGGTTTTTCAGCGGGGCGGCAGGCAGGGCAGAGGTGGAGACGTCGTCGGTCACGATCGGGCAGGCAGCAGGCAAAGATCGGGATTGTACGTGCTTGCCGTGCAGCGGTTGCGCGTGCGCATCCGCCGGCTGGTAAGCCGGTGATTTCCGGGCTTTGATGACTCTGCCAAAAGTCTTGATTTCATTGGCTTTTTCTCAGATTTTCCTTGACCTTGATGCTGCAAGGCAGTAACGTACCGGATCCCCTCGTCACATCGAGGGGAATTTTTTGACCTTTGCGGTACGGCGCATGATGCCGCTCCGCCCGGGTTGTCTTTCCAGGGGCGCCTTGCCCCCGAAAGCGCTGTTTGCTCTAACCCATGCCAAAAGCGTGAGGATGCGCGAGCGGCGACACGAACGGAAGCTGAACGAAGTGCTTTCAGCGTCGGTTTGAACTGCGCCTGGTGTGCAGAACGGATCGTCGTGACGGCACGCCAAAGGAATGCTTCAAGCGCGTCGCTGCCACCGCTTCCGTCAGGAGAGAGCATCCGATCAATTTCCAATGGACCTTGAAAGGACTAGCAATGAACTCCGAAATCTCCGGCGCTGAGATCGTCGTGCGCTGCCTTGCCGAAGAGGGCGTCGAACACGTGTTCGGCTATCCCGGCGGCGCCGTGCTGTACATCTACGACGAAATCTTCAAGCAGGACAAATTCGAGCACATCCTCGTGCGCCATGAGCAGGCGGCCATTCATGCGGCCGATGCGTATTCGCGCAGCTCGAACAAAGTGGGCGTGTCCATCGTGACCTCGGGTCCGGGCGTCACGAATGCCGTGACCGGCATCGCCACTGCGTACATGGATTCCATTCCGATGGTGATCATCACCGGCCAGGTGCCGACGCATGCGATTGGCCAGGACGCGTTCCAGGAATGCGACACCGTCGGCATTACCCGTCCGTGCGTGAAGCACAACTTCCTGGTGAAGGACGTGCGCGAACTCGCAGAGACGATCAAGAAGGCGTTCTACATCGCGACCACCGGCCGTCCGGGCCCGGTGCTGGTCGATATCCCGAAGGATGTCACCATCGCGAAGGCGGCCTACCATTATCCGAAGCAGATCGAGATGCGCTCGTATAAGCCGGTCGACAAAGGGCACGCGGGCCAGATCCGCAAGGCGGTGCAGCTGCTGCTGGCGGCCGAGCGTCCGATGATCTACACCGGCGGCGGCGTGATCCTGTCGGATTCGGCGCCCGAAGTGAACAAGCTGGTCGACAAGCTCGGCTACCCGTGCACCAACACGCTGATGGGCCTGGGCGGATACCGTGCGTCGAGCGACAAGTTCGTCGGCATGCTGGGCATGCACGGCACGTACGAGGCCAACATGGCGATGCAGCACTGTGACGTGCTGATCGCCATCGGTGCCCGTTTCGATGATCGCGTGATCGGCAACCCCAAGCATTTCGCGACGCAACCGCGCAAGATCATCCATATCGATATCGACCCGTCGTCGATCTCGAAGCGCGTGAAGGTCGATGTGCCCATCGTCGGCAATGTCAAGGACGTGCTGCAGGACTTGCTCGCGCAGCTCGACGCCGCCGAGACCAAGCCGAATGCTCCGGCCATCGCCGCCTGGTGGCAGCAGATCAATGAATGGCGCGGCCGCACTTGCCTGAAATACCCCGCGTCGGACGAAGTCATCAAGCCGCAGTTCGTAGTCGAGAAGCTGTGGGAAGTGACCCAGGGCGATGCGTTCATCACCTCCGACGTCGGCCAGCATCAGATGTGGGCAGCGCAGTACTACGGCTTCGACAAGCCTCGCCGCTGGATCAACTCGGGCGGCCTGGGCACGATGGGCGTCGGCCTGCCCTATGCGATGGGCGTGCAAATGGCCAACCCGGAGGCGACCGTGGCCTGCGTGACTGGCGAGGCATCGATCCAGATGTGCATCCAGGAGCTCGCCACCTGCAAGCAATACAACCTGACGCCAAAGATCATTCTGCTGAATAACCGCTACCTGGGTATGGTGCGGCAGTGGCAGCAGATCGATTATGGCAAGCGTTACTCAGAGTCGTACATGGACTCGCTGCCGGACTTCGACAAGCTGGTCGAGGCCTTTGGCCATGTTGCGATGACGATCACCAAGCCGGGCGACGTCGAAAAGGCGCTGCGCGATGCATTCGCGATGAAGGACAAACTGGTGTTCCTGAACTTCATCACTGACCGCGACGAAAACGTGTGGCCGATGGTCAAGGCCGGCAAAGGCCTGACCGAAATGCTGCTTGGCTCGGAGGACCTGTAATGCGCCACATCATCTCTGCTCTGCTGGAAAATGAGGCCGGCGCACTGTCCCGCGTGGTGGGACTGTTCTCTGCGCGCGGCTACAACATTGAAACCCTGACCGTCGCGCCGACCGAAGATGCGACGCTGTCGCGCATGACCATCGTCACCAGCGGTTCGGACGACGTGATCGAACAGATCACCAAGCACCTGAACCGTCTGATCGAAGTGGTCAAGGTCGTCGACCTGACCGAGGGCGCCCACATTGAGCGCGAGCTCATGCTGATCAAGGTGCGCGCCGTCGGCAAGGAGCGCGAAGAAATGAAGCGGACCACAGACATTTTCCGCGGCCGCATCATCGACGTCACCGAAAAGACCTACACCATCGAACTGACTGGCAACAAGTCGAAGCTCGATGCCTTCATCGATGCGATCGATCGCGCCGCTATTCTCGAGACCGTCCGTACGGGCGGCTCGGGCATCGGCCGCGGCGAGCGCATCCTGAAAGTCTGAAACCCATCCCCCTTAATTTTCTACCTACGAGAACATCATGAAAGTTTTCTACGACAAGGACTGCGACCTCTCCCTGATCAAAGGCAAGAACGTTGCCATCATCGGCTACGGCTCGCAGGGCCATGCCCATGCGCAGAACCTGAACGACTCCGGCGTCAACGTCACCGTCGGCCTGCGCAAGGGCGGCTCGTCGTGGGCGAAGGTCGAGAAGGCCGGCCTGAAGGTCGCTGAGGTCAATGAGGCCGTCGCTGCTGCTGACGTCATCATGATCCTGCTGCCGGACGAGAACATCGCCCAGGTCTACAACGAGAACGTCGCGCCGCATGCGAAGAAGGGCGCCGTTCTGGCGTTCGCACACGGCTTCAACGTTCACTACGGCCAGGTCGTGCCGCGTGCCGATCTCGACGTGATCATGGTCGCGCCGAAGGCACCCGGCCATACCGTTCGCGCCACATACACCCAGGGCGGCGGCGTGCCGCACCTGGTCGCTGTGTACCAGGACAAGTCCGGTGCAGCGCGCGACATCGCGCTGTCGTACGCGATGGCCAACGGCGGCGGCCGTGCCGGCATCATCGAGACCAACTTCCGTGAAGAGACCGAGACCGATCTGTTCGGCGAACAGGCAGTGCTCTGCGGCGGTACCGTTGAGCTGATCAAGGCCGGTTTCGAGACGCTGGTCGAGGCGGGCTACGCGCCGGAGATGGCGTACTTCGAATGCCTGCACGAACTGAAGCTGATCGTCGACCTGATCTACGAAGGCGGCATTGCTAACATGAACTATTCGATCTCGAACAACGCGGAATACGGCGAGTACGTCACCGGCCCGCGCGTGGTGAACGAAGACACCAAGAACGCGATGCGCCAGTGCCTGAAAGACATCCAGACCGGTGAATATGCGAAGAGCTTCATTCTCGAGAACAAGGCCGGTGCCCCGACCCTGATCTCGCGCCGTCGCCTGAATGCCGAGCACCAGATCGAAGTCGTTGGCGAGAAGCTTCGCGCAATGATGCCGTGGATCGCGAAGAACAAGATGGTCGATCAGTCGAAGAACTAAGCTGTATCGACGCAGGGCCTGTCGCGGTAGGCCACTGGCGGTGTTGGC
>JACCDQ011350533.1_pt1 | contig 37058 bp, 64 predicted proteins | sample 7446031 | NCBI WGS metagenome assembly JACCDQ01 (sample SAMN15323442, study PRJNA562643) | freshwater metagenome | isolation source: river surface water | place: USA:Blue River Watershed | collected 2017-08-17 | reverse complement strand
TTATTGATGCTAGTGGTACTACAGGTGGTTTTAATCTACCTAGAGGAACTACTGCACAAAGACCATCAAGCCCTGTAGCTGGACAAGCTAGATATAACACAACTCTAAACCAAACAGAAATTTGGTCAGGCATTGCTTGGATTCCAGTTACAACTCAAACTTATACAGTCAGTTATTTAATTGTTGCTGGTGGTGGAAGCGGTGGTCGTAACTTAGCTGGTGGAGGCGGTGCTGGTGGTTATATTGAATCTACAACTTCTTTATCAACAGGCACAGCTTATACAGTTTCAGTAGGTGCTGGCGCACCAACAAATACAAGCGGTGGTAATGGAACTGCTGGTAGCAATTCAGGAATATCAGGATTATCAACTGCTATTGGTGGTGGATATGGCGGAACTGGTGGAAATAACGGAGGCTCAGGCGGTTCTGGAGGCGGTGCTGGCTATGCTGATGCAAGCAATCAAACTGGAGGCAGTGCAACTGCTGGACAAGGAAATGCTGGAGCATCCACAACATCTGCTGTTCATGGAATCGGAGGAGGAGGCGGTGCTGGAGGAACAGCAACACAAGGAACTGGTAACGGTGGATCAGGCGGTGCTGGAGGTGTTGGTTTAGCTTCTTCTATTTCAGGTTCTTCTGTTTACTATGCTGGAGGCGGAGGTGGCGGAGGTGGTTTCTCTGCATCAGGTGGTTCAGGTGGCAACGGTGGCGGAGGTAACGGAGGAGCATCAGGTGGCGGTGCTGGTTCTGCTGGAACTGCCAATCGTGGCGGAGGTGGTGGTGGCGGTGGTGAAGCTAATGGAAATGGTGGCGCAGGTGGTTCGGGTGTTGTAGTCATTGCTTATGCTGGCGCACAACGAGGAACTGGCGGAACTGTTACATCAGCAGGTGGTAACACCATTCATACATTTACATCATCAGGCACATATACAGCTTAAAGGATAAACATGGGACATTTTGCAAAAGTTTTAGATGGTAAGGTAGTACAAGTTATTGTAGCTGAGCCAGAGTTTTTTGATAAATTCGTAGACTCTTCTCCAGGTGCTTGGATTCAAACAAGTTATAACACTCTTGGAGGTGTTCATAAACTAGGCGGTACACCTTTGCGTGGTAACTACGCTGGTATCGGTTATGTATATGACCAAGCTAATGATGTATTCTATGCTCCACAACCTTACCCGTCATGGACATTAAATAATACTACTTGGACATGGGAAGCACCTACACCTATGCCAACAGATAAGACTTACAAGTGGGACGAAGCTACACTATCGTGGATTGACCTAGACACAGGAGTTTAATATGTCCGTAATTTTAGACGGAACAAACGGTATTTCTCCTGCTCAGTGGACAACTGCTGGTAGACCTTCTAGTCCTGTTGTTGGTCAACAAGGTTGGAATACAAGTTTATTAGCTTATGAAATATGGACAGGAACTACTTGGCAAGCTGTAGCAGGTGGTTCTTATACTGTTAGCTATCTCTTAGTCGCTGGTGGTGGCGGTGGAGGTTCAGACCGAGGAGCTGGTGGAGGTGGTGGTGGTTATATCTCCACAACTACAAGCGTAAACACAGGTACAGGCTACACAGTAACCGTAGGTGCTGGCGGTGCTGGTGGTGTTGCTGGTTCTTCTGCTGCTGCTCAAGGTGGCAATTCATCTATCACTGGTTTAACTGCTGCTGTTGGCGGTGGTTCAGGCGGTGGTGATGTAAACGCAAGTAGAACAACAGGTGGTAGCGGTGGCTCAGGCGGTGGTGGCGGTGGAGCAAACGGCACAACAACTGCTGGTACAGCCACTTCAGGTCAGGGTTCAAACGGAGGTACTGGAGCTGGCTCAGGCACAGGCTCAGCTTCTGGCGGTGGTGGTGGAGGTGCTACTGGCACTGGTGGTAATGCTTCAGGCGGTACTTCAGGTAATGGCGGAGCAGGATACACAAGTTCTATTTCAGGCTCTTCTACAATTTATTCTGGCGGTGGTGGTGGTTCTTATGACGGTCGTTATTCAGGCTCTGCTGGCTCTGCTTCAGGAGGTGGTGGTGCAGGTGGTTCTACTGGATACAACGCAGGTAATGCTGGAACAACCAATCTTGGCGGTGGAGGAGGAGGCGGTGGTCTCAGCTCTACTGGTGGTAATGGCGGTTCAGGAACTGTTATTATTAGCTACGCAGGAGGTCAGCGAGGTACTGGAGGCACAATTACTTCAGTAGGTGGAAACACTATCCACACATTTACATCAAGCGGAACATTCACAGCATAATCATGACAGATCAGGTTGAGCGTATCGCTGTGTTAGAAGCAGAAGTCAAAGGTTTAAAAGAAGACCAGGCTGAGATACTAAAGCTAATGCATGAAGTCAAAGATGAGATGACTCGTTACAAAGGCTTCTTAGGTGGTATTGCTTTTCTAGCTTCAGGAGTAGGTATATTCTTGACAGTGTTCAAGGATTGGATTTTAAAACATTTCTAAGGATAATCATGGCTACTAAGAAACAACAAGCTAAAGTAGGTAAAGTAATGCGTGAATACAAAGACAAATCCCTACACAGTGGTAAAGGTGGTCCAGTAGTTAAGTCTCGTAAGCAAGCTGTAGCTATTGCCATGTCTGAAGCAGGTATGACTAAGAAGAAAAAGAAATGATTAAGAAGGGTAAAGAAACCTTCTCAGGCTATAATAAGCCTAAAAAGACCCCTAATCACCCTACTAAGTCTCATGCTGTATTAGCTAAATCAGGAGACCAGGAGAAGCTCATACGCTTCGGTCAGCAGGGAGTTAAAGGTGCAGGTAGTAACCCTACTACAGCCTCTGAGAAAGCCCGTCAGAAGGCTTTTAAATCACGTCATGCTGCTAATATAGCTAAAGGTAAGATGAGTGCTGCTTACTGGGCTGATAAAGTTAAGTGGTAAATACTTGACTTTTATATAAAAGTATGGTATAATATAAGAACTATATAGGATATTATAATGACTTATCTTGAGATTGTCAATAGCGTTTTACGAAGACTAAGGGAAACTGAGGTTTCTTCTGTGTCTGATAATGCCTATTCTAAGATGATTGGCGAGTTTGTAAACGACGCTAAACGCAACGTAGAAGATGCATATCCTTGGAATGCCTTGTCAGAAACTCTGTCAGCTACTACAACTGCAGATGTATTTAACTATGTACTGACTGGCTCAGGTCAGAGATTCCGTGTCTTAGACGTTATTAACGATACCTCTAATGCTGTAATGACATTAGCCCCTACTCAGTGGATGGATAAGCAGTTCTTAGTTAACTCCCCTGCTAAGGCTTCTCCTACTTACTACAACTTCAATGGTGTAGATTCTAATGGCGATACCCAGGTAGACTTATATCCTATCCCTAACGGTGCTTATGATCTACGCTTTAACATTATCAAACCTACAGTACCATTAGCATCAAATACAGACAGGCTTATGGTTGTTGAAGAACCTGTTATCTTCTTAGCTTATGCTAAGGCTCTAGCTGAGCGTGGTGAAGATGGTGGTCTATCTTCTAATGAAGCTTATGGTTTATACAAACAATCATTAGCAGATGCTATCGCTATTGAGACAGGTCGGTATATCGAAGAACAACAGTGGATTAGCATCTAATGGCTGAACAGTTCGTTAACGGTTCGATTCAAGCTCCTGGCTTTTCTGGGTTAAATACTCAGGACAGTTCAGTTCAGCTTTCCAGTGGCTTTGCTCTTAAAGCAGAGAACTGTGTCATTGACAGATATGGTCGTATCGGTGCTCGTAAAGGGTGGGATAATGTAAATCCTACAGTACTGTCTCCTGCTGGTCGTGTTCGTACTATCTTTGAATTTGTTAAGTCAGACGGTAATCTGAACTTCATGGCTGCCAATAGTAAAATCTATGGCACTCATCCAACTACAGGCGCATATGTAGAATACCCAGTAGGCGGTACAGAGTTCTTTCCTGCATCTACTACATCTTATTCACAGTCAGGCACTACTGTAACTGTAACTCAGTCTAGTCATACGTATTCTGTTGGTGAGACTATTTACTTTGGTCCTGTTACTGGCACTGCTGATGAAGGTATTTATGTAGTTACAGGAGCATCTGGAAGTACTTATACTTTCACTTCTCCTTCGTCTGAGACTACAACAGGTACAGCTAATACAGTTAATATTTTAACTAGCTACTCAGCAAGTGGAGATAACTGGCAAGCTGTTAATATGCCTTACGGCACAGGTGCTTCAGCATCTGCTCATGCTATCTGGGTTCAAGAAGGAACTATTCCACTTGTAATGCACAAGTTAGGAGCTGCTCCACACAACCATGTGGATGGTTATGGTTTCCAACGCTTAGGTGATATTGCTACTTTACCTACTGGATACACTGTATCTGACTTTAAACCTTCTTGTGCTTTGTATGCGTTTGGTCGTTTGTGGGTTGCTAATGTAGCTACAAATAATACACAAACTGTATATTTCAGTGACTTACAAGACCCTGCAGTATGGACTACAGGAACGGCTGGAAGTTTAGATATTAGTGCTGTTATTCCTACTGGCGATCCTATTGTCGGATTAGCTCAGCATAATGGTTTTTTGATTATCTTCTGTAAGCGTCATATCGTTGTTTATGCTGGTGCTAAAGACCCATCAACAATGACTTTATCTGACACTATTACTGGTGTTGGCTGCATTGCTCGTGACTCTATTCAGTCTGTAGGTGGTACAGATATTCTGTTCTTATCTGAGACTGGTGTTCAATCATTGATGCGTGTGATTCAAGAGAAGTCACTACCATTCCGTGACGTGTCTAAGAATGTTCGTGATAACTTGTTGAGCGATGTAGCGAGTGAGACATTAGCAAACATTAAAGCTGTTTACTATCCTACTGATGCTTTCTATTTGTTGTCTCTACCAAGTACTGGTAATACATATTGCTTTGATACTCGTGGTTCATTAGAGAACGGAGCATCTAGAACTACTATCTGGAGAAACATCAACCCTACTGCTTTCTGCTATATGCAAAATAGAGAGCTATGGATGGGTCAAGCTGGATACATCGGTAAGTATACAGGCTATAACGATAATGGTTCTTCTTATCGTATGTCTTACTACACTAACTACTTTGATATCGGTGATCCTACAGCTCTCAAGATTCTAAAGAAAGTAAACATCACTAGTATTGGTGGTTCTAACCAAGCATTAGCAATTAAGTGGGGCTACGATTACACTGATAACTATAAGTCAGGTACTGTAACATTAGCTACACAAGCAGTTGCTGAGTATGGTGTTAGTGAGTATGGTATTGCTACATATAACAATGGTATTGTTTTAGATACTTCTAAAATGCAGACAAGTGGTAATGGTAAGGTGGTTCAACTTGGTTTTGAATCAGACATTTCAAATAATCCTCTTTCGATTCAGAAGATTGACTTCTCTATCAAGATGGGTAAGAATACTTAATAGGAGTATATAGTGAGCGACTACACAAAATCAACTAACTTTGCTACAAAGGACGGTTTAAGTACTGGAGATCCTGCAAAGATTGTTAAAGGTACAGAGATTGATACTGAGTTTAATGCGATTGCATCTGCTATCTCATCTAAGGCAGACTCTTCTGATCTAACAGATTTATCTGGATTGGTTGTACAAGTAGTACAATCTGTATCTACATCTACAGCAAGCACTTCTGCTGGTAGCTCATATGTAACTACAGGTCATTCTGCATCTATTACTCCTACTTCAGCTTCTAGTAAAATTCTAGTTACTGTTACATTCTCAATGAAGAACTCTGCTGGCTATGACAGTGGTTTTACTATCTATCGTAACTCTACAAACCTTGCTGGTACTTCTACCAACTTTGCTCATGCTGGTACATATGCTGGTGGTGAGACAGAGTTTGCTTGTTCTATGCAATATCTAGATAGCCCTGCATCTACTTCATCTACTACATATACTGTATACATGTTGAACCCTGGTTCTCCTTCTACACTTACATATAATATTGGTCAAGGTAACGGCTCACAAACAGGCGCTGCTGTTATTACTTTATTGGAGATTACACAATGAGCGTAACGATTACTCAAGCATTATTCTCACTTGCTCCAACAGCAAAGTGGTACATGACTAATGAAAACAACTACGCTACATTAGTTTGGTTGTCTACTGACATTCCTAAACCAACAGAGAATCAAGTTAATGATGAGATCACAATGCTCACATTACAGCAGCCTTTTGATGCTTGTTCTGCAGAAGCTAAGAAGCGTATTGCTGCTTCTGATTGGTCTGTATTACCTGACGTAAACATCAGTAATAAGGCTGAGTTTGAAGCGTATCGTGCAGAGCTTCGTGCATTTATTATCACTCCAGTGGCTAACCCAGTATTCCCTACTGAGCCACAACCAGTGTGGATTTAAATACTAAAGTCCCTGTCGTTAATCGTCCAGACTATGTAATGTATCTGGAGAGCTTTGCAGGGATGTTGTGGTTTCACAGTGATGTATTGAAGTGGTCTAGCAGTGTAAAGACAAAGTACTTAGAAGATTTAAACTTATTACAATACTTAGTTAATATACCTTTAGTTGCTTTAGTAGAAGAGGACAATATAAAACTAGCTAAGTTCGGTAAAGTAACTGGATGGAACATGATTAACAAAGTAGATTTGAATAATGGAAAAGTAGGCTTAGTCTACACAAGGAGCAAATAATGGGTAGTGTCGTTAGTAACGTAATAGGTTCAATCACAGGCGGTAATCAAGCTAGAGACGCAGCTAATCAAGCAGCAGCTTCTCAGCGTGATGCAGCTACTGCTGCGTCGTATGCTGCTCAGTTTAGACCAGTAGGAATGACTACTGCTTTTGGTTCATCTCAGTTTACTCGTGAGATTGATCCAAAGACAGGAATGCCTTACATCTCTTCTGCTGGATATACTGCTAATCCTCAGTTAGCTGCTCTTCAGAACCAACTCATGGGTGGTTTTGGTGGTGCATATAATCAAGGTGCTGCTCAGTCTCAGGCTTATGCTCCTCTAAGCGGTGCTGCTGGTAGCCTCTTCGGTTTAGGTAGTCAGTACTTAGCTACTTCTCCTGAGCAAGCTCGTGCTGATTACATGGCTACTCAACAGGCTGCCTTAGCTCCAACTCGTGAGAAGCAATTATCACAGATCCGTAATCAATTATTCCAAACTGGTCGTAGTGGTTTAGCTACTGGAGGAACTACTGCAGGTGGTATGGGTGCTTCTAATCCTGAACTACAAGCTTACTACAATTCTCTAGCTCAACAAGACTTAAACTTAGCTACTCAAGCAGAGCAAGCTGCTCAGCAACGTCAGATGTTTGGTGCTGGTTTATTTGGTTCTGGTGCTGGTTTATTAAACACACAGACACAAGGTATGGCTAATGCTTACTCTCCACTGCAATCTTTATTAGGATTGTCTGGAAACGTAGAGCAGATGTCGTTACAACCATATCAACTTGGTATCCAACTAGGTCAAGCTGCTGCTCCAGGTTCTGCTGCAGGTGCTCAAATGTATAATCAAGGATTTGGACAAGCTGCTGCAACTCAGTACGCTGGTGCACAGAATGCTGCTAACCTTAACGCTTCTTTCCTATCTTCATTGATTGGTTCTGCTGCAGGTGGTATGGGTGGCGCTAGTGGTTCAGTGGCAAGTCCTTTGTTTGGTGGTAATGCAGGTAGCGGATTTGGTGGTTTTCAAAACTGGTTGACTAGAGGTGAAAATCAAGCTTCTCCAGACTTTGTTGGTCCAGCATTTAGATAAGGATTAGTATGGGACAGAATGTAAACTATTTATTAGGCGGTCAACAGAATCTTCTAGGTGCTGATCCTGAAGTATATCGCCAGCAGTTAGTACAACAAGAGCAACAGCGTATTGCTGCTATGCCTCCTCAACAAGGCTTAGCTGCTGCGTTGGGTGGTTTGCTTGGTCGTGGTGTAGCTAACGTAGCTAATGATCGTGGCTTCTTAGAAGTTACTAATCCTGTGTTACAGAAGCTTACTAAGATTCAAGGAATCTATGACTCTGCTATTAAAGAGTCTGACCCTAATGATCCTTTATCTTTCTATAAGAGTCTACAAACTAAGTTCGCTAATGAAGGCTTAGGTCAACAAGCTATGATGGCTGCTGTTGAAGGTAAGAAGTTTGAAGGTGAGAATATTAAAACAGAATCTGCTCGTACAGAACTGTATAAGAATAACCTTCCATTGCTCAATGCAGACATTGCTAAGTATCGTGAAGCTGGTGACGATAAGAAAGCTAATGAACTTGCTGATATGCTTGGTCGCTTCCAGGTTAAAGAAGATCGTGCCTCTGCTCTACAGAATGCTGAGATCTTGTACAAACAAGCAGCTACTGATGCACAAAGAGCACAAGCTTCTAAACTAATGAGCGATGCTAAAGAAGGTAAGATTAATATTGTTCAAACTCCTGCAAGCATGGGTAATCCTGCTACTATCACTATTATTAGAGATGGGAAGATTGAGAGTCAAACACCTGTTATGTCTTTACCTGCTCCTGGTGCTGCTCCAGCAGAAGCTCCTAAGAAAGGCGAGAAGAAAGATGGATCATCATACTTCATTCAACCTGCTGCACCTGCTACAGGTAACGTAGCTGCTGCTCAGAGTGCTGTTTCGCTTCCTTCTACAGGTACTATAAGTATGCCTAGTGCGTATCAAGCTCCAGCAAGACAGCCGATACCTTCCGCTAATCTTGCTCAGCAATTAGGATTTGGTTCTGCTCCTGTCGCTGCTCCTTCAACACAGATTCAGTATACTCCTGAGCAATATAGAGATGCTGCTATTCTGCGTTTAAACCCTAACATTAACTTGAACGCATTATCAGAAGCTGACAAACAAATCATCGCTCAACAACTAGGATTATAAATGGCTATATTCGATGTAGTTGCAGCCAAGAAAGATGGGTGGACTGATTCTGATATTGCTGATTTTTTAGCAGAACACAATGGCTGGGACATAAACCAAGCTAAGCAAGACGGATGGTCCAGTAAAGATGTTATTCAGTTTTTAAATAAGACTGATGCTACACCTTGGGAAACATTCAAACAATCTGCTAAGCAAGAGATGGGTTCTGAGATCAAAGGTATTCAACAGATCCTAGGTACAGATCCTACAGATACTGCAGATGAGTCTGTCCGTCGTCAGATGGAATCAGAGAATCCAGTCGCTGGTGTCTTAGGCACTCTTGCTGGTGGCTTAGTCAATCCTTCTACACTTCTTCCAGGTTCAATGTTGTTTAAAGGTGCTAAGGGATTAGTAGCTGGCGGTGCTGCTGCTGGTGCTATCTCTGGTGCATTACAGCCTCGCTATGAAGAGGATGACTTGTCACGCATTGCTGCTACTGGTGTAGGTGCAGTAGGTGGTGCTGCCTTAGTAGGTGCTTTAGTTGGTGGTCAGAAGGGCTTAGTTAAAGTATTCAACAAGCTTACTAGAGAAGTATCAGAAATCCCTGTAACTAAACTAGATCCAGAAGTAGATGTACCTATTGGTGCTGCTGATGAAGTTGCTCAAGAATTAAGCACTCCTAAGATGCAGGACAACGTAGCTCCTTGGATTCAGAGTATTGAAGATGCAGAAGTTAAAGCTAAAGTAAATGAAGAGATGGCTAATGGAGATTACTCCAGCTTCTTTACTGGTTCTGCTTTCCGTCTATCTGATACTCCAGACTTCCGCTACAAAGAAGCATTCTCAGTAGACAATCCATTCAGAGAAAAGAATATCGAAGCTGTCGCTCAAGCCTCTGCTAAGAGTGCTGACGATACAGAAGATGTTCTTAAAGAATTAGTATCTGCCTGGTCTCCTCAGTTAAGAGAAGAACTAGGACTGACTGCTAAGTTCAAAGATTACACACCTGAACAAGCTGCTGAGTTCTTCCGTCTTCGTGGTTTAGAAGAGGTAGCTCCTGCTGAGATTCAACGTGCATTCCAGCCTATCGCTGACAACGCATTCAAAACACTGAGCAATATCTCTGAGCTATGGAAAGTAGGTAGAGCAGAAGGTTTAAATGATGCTGAACTTACACAGATGTTTGCTGGTGAGTTAGAAGCTATCAAACCATTCTTAACTTCTCCATTCGGTTCTGCACGTAATGCAGGTAAAGCTCTTAACGAGTGGAAGAATCTACGTAAGAAGCTAGGTAATTTATCACCTAAAGATATTCGTGCATACTTAGCTACTCAAGAAGGTAAGTCAGAAGCTGAAGCAATGGTTAACTTAATGGATGCATTCAAGACTATTGACGATGCACCTGGTAGTTCTTTCGATAAGACTATCATGAAGCGTGAGTTAGTAGGTAAGACATTCAAAGACCCTACCTGGAAAGATAAGTTCGGTGAGTATGTGGTTAACTCCTACATCTCTGGTCTCGCTACTCCAGTAGTCAACGCTGCATCAGGTATTGCTAAGGCAGGTCTATTATCTGTTGAGCGTCTTATCAGTGGTCTGAATCCTTTCAGTGCTACTAAGTTAGGTGAAGTACTTCCTTCATTCCAGGGCATGATGCAAGGATTAATGGAAGGTGTTTACTTTGCTAAAGAAGGCTTTGTTCGTGGTATGCCTTTGGATGCTACAATTCCTGAGTTATACGGTGCGATTGGTAAGCAGAAGGGTGCTAGTCAGTTCGAGAAAGGTTTAGGTGAAGTAGTTCGTGTACCTGGTCGTGTGTCTATTGGTATTGACGAGTTCTTTAAGTCTATGTTCCGTCGCATGGAATACAATGCACAAGCATATCGTATCGCTGAGTCTGGTAAGTATGGTGACGCACGTACAGTATATGATGCTCTACGTAAGATAAATACTAAAGACGTAGACTGGAAAGAGAAGCTTATTGATTCTCCTGGATTAGCTGAGTTACCTAACAACATCCGTAAGAAGTTAGTTGATGATGTAACTAAGTACTCCAAGTATGCTACATTCCAGCAGGACTTAACTGGCTTTGCTAAAACTGTAGCTCAAGCTCGTGCTAACCATCCTGAATTAGCATGGGTATTCCCATTCGTTAAGACACCTATTAACATCATGGCTGATGCTTTGTCTTATACACCACTAGGTATCTTCCAAAAGAACTTACCTACTGATGTTAAAGTAGCTCGTACTGCAATGGGTGTTGCTATGACTCTTGGTATCTCACAAGCTGTAGGAGAAAACAAGATTACAGGTAGCTATCCTAAAGAAGCAGACAAACGTAATGCTTTAATCGCTGCTGGTATCCCTGAGTATAGTATTAAGCTTGGAGATACTTGGTATTCTTATGCTCGTGTTGAACCTATCGCTACTGTTATGGGTTCTGCAGTGGACGGTATTAATACTGTTCGTGAACACTTTGCTAAGAATCCTAATGATCGTAAAGGTACTGAACTAGTTACTAACGTAGTTGGTGGTGTAACTAAGAACATCGCATCAAAGACATTCTTAGAAGGTATCTCTGGTGTGTTACAAGCTCTACATGATCCTGAGCGTTATGGTGGTAGCTTTGTCAATAGCTTTGCTGGCTTAGTTGTTCCTTCTTTCGTAGCTGCTCCTGCACGTGCGCTAGATCCTAACATGCGTGTAGTTACTAACTTCGGAGAAGCAGTACAGAATCGTGTTCCTGATTTTGGATTAGGTTTACCAGTACCAGCAAGAGAAGATTTACCTGCTCAGTCAATGTTGTTTGGTGGTGCTCGTCCTAATCCTTCTTATGGCTTAGCAGCATTCACTGGATTACAGACAAAACCTGTTGAGCAGAATGCAGTTCAACAAGAAGCTGCTCGTATTAAGTTTGACTATAATCTTCCAAGTAAAAAGCTTAGAGGTGTTGAGTTAACTGGTGAAGAACAAGCGCAATATCAAGCACTGTCTAGTCAATACGCAGATACTATTCTTGCTAGGGTTATCAACAGTGCTGGTTATCAAGCTGCTAAAGATCCTATGAAGAAGTACATCATGGAACAAGGCATGCAGCAAGCTAGAGCAGCAGCTACTGAGATCATGTTTGGTAAGAAGATTCAAGATCCTGAATATCGTAGAAGATATGTCAATGCTATGAGATCTAAAAAAGGTTTAGAAGAGGAGTAATATCATAGATCCAATCACACTACTAGCAGCCTTTGCACCTTTAGCAGTAGACCTAGGGAAGTCTTTAATCTCTAGGTTTGTTGCACCTGATCAGTTTAAACCTGCAACCATTGAGCAGTATGTCCAGGTTAAGCAATTAGACTTGGAGATGTTCAAGGCTTTAAACGACGCAGGAGGCACGAACTCAAGCTATCCCTGGGTAGAGGCTATCGTGAGGCTTCAGCGTCCAATGGTGGCGATTGTAGCCCTTTCTACATGGGCTTATACACACCTTGCTGGTATACCTTCTAGTGAAGTAGATAACTTTGCTGCAGTAATTGGGTTCTATTTGTTTGGTGATCGTACATTATTCTATGCTAAGAACGGAGTAGCTAAATGAGTTTCTCATTGTCTGAAAGATCTAAGATAAACCTTAAAGGTGTAGACATTAGACTTGTTCGTATCGTAGAGCAAGCAATCAAAGAGACAAAGATAGACTTCACAGTCACAGAAGGACTCAGAACTCCTGAGAGACAGAAGCAATTAGTAAATGATGGATTCAGCCAGACGCTAAAGTCTAAGCACCTAACAGGGCATGCTGTAGATTTAGTGGCTATTGTAGATGGTAAGGTAAGCTGGGATAAAGAACATTATCCAGAGATAGCGAGAGCCATGAAGAAGGCTGCTGCAGATCAGCAGGTCAACATCCGTTGGGGCGGTGACTTTAAATCCTTCTTCGATGGTCCTCATTTCGAGCTAGTTTGATTTATTCTTTTTAGTAAACTGGAATTCAACCCAATCTTGTTCGGTGCGTCTATAGTGATCTAGTTCCCACTTTAGACGTTGTACTCGATCAGATGTTTTTCTCATCCATTCATACAACCAAAGAATAGCAAGAGTACCTCCAATACCAAGAAGCACTCCTGCTACAAACCATACTACATTAAACATCACTGTCTTTAGGGAATGTTAGTAATACCCTAGCAATCCCTAAGTCAAGTACTACATGGTGGGCATCTTCAAAGTCTGATATCCATTCAAAACCCACCATAAACCCTGTAAGAAAACTCAATTCTAATAGCATCATTGCTCCTTATTTAATTGGGCATGCACCTGATGCACACTCATCACCACCATCAAACACAGCATCATCTACTTTAGTAATCAGCGTAGTGCTGGCTACCATTGCTTCGTATGCTTCCTTAGTAATCTCTTCCAATGGTGCTTGATGGAAGCCATGCTCATTATGCAACAAGAATGACAAGGACTTATGATTGTTCTTGTAGTTCTTAGCAAGGTACTTCTTAATCTCAGGCAACTCTTCCTTACGATAATACACTGTACAGGAAACGCTGTTATCTGACCACACTTCTTGCAACCACTTCACAGTTTCTAACTGATCAATCGCTGTCATCTCAGCAGCAATCTTAGTTCCCTCTGGATAGCAGAATGGGAATGAGACTACTTGTGTACTGTGGTCTTCTGAACCATCAAAGTTACGCTGATACTCTACAGGATATCCATGATCACGACAGACTTGTACAAGTGGGTGGTCTGCTGCAATACGGATACGACGAATCATATAGTTACTGTAGGCTGGATGACAACCTGAAGTAACACCTGGCAACAAGGACAACGTACCACTTGGCTTAACTGTAGTCAACTTAATAGACTCAGGATAACCATGTGCTGCTGAGTAAGTCTTATCGAACTCACGAAGCTTTACATATGTCTCTTCTAACCAACTACGCTGTTCGTCAGAAGCCTGTAATACTCCAGTAACACCAATGCCCATCCGCATATTCTTATGTACGATGTGCTCTGTTTCTGACAGGTGACAAGGTAAAGCAAGGCTATGCTTATTAATACGATAAAGAAGCTTTGATACATCTAGTAGTTCCTCTTTGCTAGTTATGTTAGGCAGATATAACTCTGCTAAACAACATGTCTCATACGCAGCAAGTGATTGCTCAGCACAAGGGTTATATCCTTCTACATCTGGATCAGGGTAATTAGTATCACCAAGACGACCAACTTTTCTAGAAAGTCGAAGATTGATAAGACCGTACGGCTCGCCTTTACCCTCATAACCATCCCAGAAATACTCATGGAGATCCTTAAAGTCATTGCACACAACAGAATTATTAGACATAGCTCTCCAGCTTGGGATGTTACCCATGTCCCAACGCTTTGCCAATAAGTATTCAACATCGTCTGGATCTCCAATTGCTATTTGTGCTGATCTACGCACGTTACCTGCCACAACTACAGCACCAATGATGTTCATGATATCAAGACAATCAATTGGTCTTAGTTTTTTTCCTGCACGTTTTTCCAACACTTCGCTAATTTTTTCAATTCCCCAACATAAGTCTTCTGGACCACTAGCTGTACCTCCGAATCCTTTAATAGTAGATCCTTTGCCACGCACCAAAACAGTACTGTATGTGAATGTATGTTTTTTATCGGATAGAAAAGCTGCTTTAAGTGTCTTACCCAACAACTGTACCCACCCTTCCCTAGAATCAGGAACGATAAAATCTGCATCATTGCTGTCAACACGAGTAGGGCGAGAAAAATCACCATTAACTTCAGGTAGTTTATCAACATTCTTCCTTTGAATATTATATCCAACACCAGAACCTAACATCAACATATCCATTGCCCAGGTGAACGGACGTACTGGGTCATTGATTACTGTGAATGCACAGTTCTGTAAACTAGCTAGACCTAAGCGACCTACTGTATCAGTTCCCATTTGCCACAGGAATCGACCAGCTACTGTACCCTTAAGCTCCATCAAATACTTACGTAAACGCTCTTGCTCTGATACATCGAAGTTACAACCAAGCTGACTATTAGCAGCCTTGATTACACGTTCTACTGTGTCAGGAAATTCTTCTGTTGCACTGTTAGGATTTGTCTCATCTAAGCGTCGTGCATATGTACGCTTATAAGTAATGTACCCTACTGTACTAAAGGGTGTGTTATATTCTGTCATTCTTCTTCCGTCCAATCTACTTCCTTAAGAAGTCTGTTATAATTATTCTCAATGATATCACCGAAGGTTTCAACTAAATCTTCTGAAGCCACATCAAGCAGCTCCAGAAGTATTACTTCATCTAAACTCTTCAACCGTTCTTTTAACTCTGGCAGTGTAAGAGTATGCACGATTTATTTCTTCTTTTGTTTAACAGTTACTTTAGCTGGTGTAACTGACATACACTTCTCAGCGAATGCAATTGCTTTCTCTGCTGCTTCAATGTATGCTTTCAATTGCTTGATAGATTCTTGAGGCTTGTAGTCAGATACCCATAACTGAGTAACTTCTTTAATACCTGTCTGGAATGTAACATCTACCCACCAATCCTTAGCATCTTTGAACTGACCATCTACATTAACGAATGCGTTATTTGTAGGAAAGAACTTATTAAAGTTTACTTTATCTTTTACCTTCTTATCATCACCGAACATCATGTTCTCCTTTAACTGGTTTAGTAACATATATTATACACCTATTCTTTGTAGTTGTCAATCATACGTTGCACATACCACACTGCTTTACGTAGATCTTCAATACCATTCTTATGCTTCCATCGCCACAGGTACTTGATAGCGTTGCCAGTACACATAGCTTCCATTCCATCTAAATCTTTCACTACCTGTGCAATAGCATCGATACATTCTATACTCCCTTGTGTGTAATGTGAAGGCGAGTTAACCATATCTTTATCATCTGCCATCGTCACCTGCTGTAATCCTTTAAAATATTTCTCTAAGGTAAATGGTTCTCCGCACAGTTCATACCCATAGTGTGCTGGCATTGCTACTGGATTCATAGATACCTCTTCTTAAGAAAGTCTAGAGACACAAACATCTCATCGAAACAACCATCGTTAACCTCATGCAACACTACGATACCTCGCCAATAGTGGTTACCTTGAGCACCCATGTAATCTTCATCATGCTCGTAACAACTACCAGCTATAATAGCCGTAAGTGTTTTGCCATCTGCTCTAATAGCGTAAGCAACTTGTCTGCCTTGTTGATGACCCACAACGCACGACTGGTGCTTCTTGGAGATAATCGCTGAGGCTGATCCAACAGGACGATTAAGTGCTCCTGCAGTAACGTAATGGGAATATAGAACACCATCAATAATGATAGGCTGCTCAAACGGTATAACTTCCCAGCCAGCTTCAGCATACTTTAGATCCTCTATACTTATCGTCCCATCTAGCATTGAATCGTTCTCTACTGCACGATTGATTCGATGTTCATGGTTACCTATTGTCAATACCATTCGTGGCTTATAGACCTTCTCCTTGTTTTTACGCTGCCTTGCTTGTAGCTGTCGTAAAGGTTTCAAGAGAATGTCCATCGCTTCATGTACTGCTTCTACATCGTGCTTATATCGTCGACCTTCAAAAGACTTCTTGCCTTTGTCGTAGCTTGATAAGCTTGGCATGTCCGCAAAGTCGCCAATATTAATAATAACATCAGGACGCTTCTTAACAATATAGTTTCCAATCGCTTTTAGGAATGAGTAATCATGTCCTGGTTTTACTTGTACATCAGGTATCACTAGATGAGTCGGCAAGATATCTCTCCATTAGATCGTAACCATAAATACTAGATAAGAATTGTAAGAACTCACGCACTACAGCGTAATGATGTTCATCTGCATCTACTTTAAATCCGTAGTTAACAGCCTTATCTTCATCGTTAAACGTAAACAAATAATTATTAATCACTTCTTTCCCTTCACTAGAAGTAGTACATCTATCTGGTGTTTTAAATCATTGATCTTCTGCACCAGGTCTATGAAGTGCTGAGCATCAACTAAGGCTAACGGCTTACTGTTATTCTGTTTTAAGATAACTAGTGGCTCGATTAGTCCATGCGTCTTTGCTTGCTCGTAGTCCTTGTACACTGCGATTGCTTTTCTGTTCTTGCATTCAACTGTGTAAGTGAATAACTCACGAGCTGCAGGACTGAGTTGTACATCTTCCCCACCTGCACCCATGCTTGTAGAGCGTACATCATCAGGCTTCAGTAGAGGGAATCGCAGTAGTATCTGATCCCTCACCCACTGCTGTAGCTTTCTTCCCTTTGCCTTTGCGCTTTGTGGTTTCAAGTTTAATTACCTTTCTAGATTTAATCCATGCTTTAGGGATATGCATCCTAGCATTAGTAAAAGTACCTGAGACAGTAGACGCAATACAAATAGCATCCTTGGTTTCGGAGACAACATAACCTGCAGTAACTACATGATGAATGTCAGGCTTCTCATCTTCTTCCCAGCCACCATCAGATACTGCATCAACCCAATGAAGCACCACTAACTTGGTGGTGTCCACATCTGATTTGATTCCCTTCGTATCCAAAGGAGTCTTCCGTTTTCCAGCACCCTCTCTTCGTTCCCGTCGTAAGCTTCCAAGACAGTAAGATACATTTCCTTTTCGCTTTTGCATTCTTTGAGTAGCCTTTCCGCTTTAACTGTTCCAATGCCTTTGATACCGATGATATTGTCAACTCGGTCTCCCATTAGTATCTGTTTATAAAAGTTCTTAATGCCTTCTTCTTCACTGATAAAGTAGTGTTCGTTCTTGACAAAGTTGAAGTGATCTCCTCGGAGCATATCTAAATCTTTATCGATAGAACAAATACAATACTCACCAACTTGCATCTCATAAGCAGCAATACCAATAGCATCGTCTGCCTCTTGATCCTCAATCATTACAAAGCCCCAGGATTTCTGCATGTATTCTCTGAGTAGTTCGTAGTGCTTGGGCTTAGCAGATTTTCTATTCCCTTTATAGGGTGCAGTAATTGCTATCTCATTCCTGAAGTTCTTCTTACCAGTTAAGTAACCTTGATATGATTCAAAGTTATTATACAGAAGCAGGTCTTCTAAGAACTCGCTACATCTAGCTAACGCAATTGACTCTGGTTCTTCTTCAGAACTAAAGCCAATGCGATAGACTAGTATGTCCCCATCAATTAGGGCTTTAAACATTAGAGAGCTTCTTCTTCCAAGTCAGCAAGGTTAACACCTTCTGGTTTGTATTCAATCAACTCCTTGATGATAAGCTTAGATACACCTACACCAACACCCTTCTTACCCTGAAATGTGTAAGCATATGGCTTGATCAATGCTACTGCTTTAGATCCATTAGCAATCTTAGCTTTGATAAAATTACCTTGCTCATCTACTGCAGTGATTGGATAGAGCTTGCTCTTAGCAGTGACGAAGAATCCCTGGTCAGGTTTCTTAGAATCATTCTTAACATTGATTCCCATCTCCATCAAAGTCTTAACAGCATCCTTACTTAGATTGCTCAAGTCTACTTGATACTTACCTGATAGCTTGTTTGGTTCATCCAAAGCAGCCCAGAAAATATCAGCTTGAATCGGTAAAGGTTTATTGTTATCCATTGTATTTCTCCTATTTAAAATTACAACATATATTATACCACGTTTTAATGCAGTTGTCTACCACCATCTGCTTCCTGCTCTTGCTCCTGCTGCAATACTTCTAAAGATCTTTTCAGTAATTCAATAGCGTCTTCATTAGTAAGATATGTATAGACAGTCAAGTAATCATTATCATTACCAAGGATCAGCATTGGTTCTACATTATCAGGCAACTTCATGGTGCAAAGTCTTTTTCATTGTAAGCTTTAAGATACTGTTCTGCCTGTTTCATTTCTTTTACGACTTCTTCAAGAGCATGGATTATACTTTCATAGTTCTCTCCTACTCGTAACGACTGAAGTGCAATTTCTTTAAATCTATTCATCAGTGTGTTTCCTTCCATGAGTTACCTACTTTATATTCACCAGCTAGAGGACAACGCATATTCAGTTCCTTACCTGCTAACTCAATAGCCTTAGCACCTAACTGTCCTGCTTCCTCTGCTCTGCTTTCCTCTACTTCAATCTGCCATTCGTCATGCACATTAGCTACAAACCTGTAGTCAATCTTAGCCCTGCGTAGTGAGTCATTCAAGATCACTAACGCTTGCTTCATGACAATCGCACCAGCACCTTGTAGTAGTGTGTTAAGTGCAGCATGGTCTGATCTAACCTGTAACCTACGTCCATCAAGACCTGGTAATGTACCTGACTTCTTAGCGATGTTACTGACTAATAATCTAAGTGCAAGCAATGCAGGTGTGTTCTGTAGGAAGCGAGCTTTAAGTTCTTTTCCTTCCTTCGTAGATCCACCAACAACCTTACCAATCTTCTCATCACCAGCACCATATAAGAAAGCATAGATAAAGGTCTTCGCCTGATTCCTTGTCTCTAGTCCAGCAGCTTTCTGGTTTGCAGTATGGATATCACCTGAGACAACCTCGTTTGTATAATCATCGTCCTTCATGTAGTGAGCTAGCATTCTCAACTCCAATCCTGAAGCATCAATACCAACTAACTTATATCCTTTATCTACTGTCCATAAATCCCTACACTCATGACCATATGGGCTGCCACTGTTCGGTACTTGTGCCATGTTAGGAGACATATGCGTCATTCGTCCTGTGACTGCACCATTTGTAATCACCTTACCATGTACACGACCATCACTGCCTAATGCCTTAAGCCACGATTCTATTTGAGCTACTCTCTTCTGGAGCATTAGATACTCATTGATCGCTTTGGCTTCTGGTATATCTATCCCTTCGAGCGTCCCTTCGTCGACGATCGGCTGACCTGTTTCCGTGAACCTGTCGGGCTTCCAGCCTTTCTCGATAAGCCTTTCTCCGATTTGCTTGCGACTGCCTGGGTTGAAGACTTCGACTTTGGCTTTGAGGGGCTTGCCTGTTTTTTCTGAGACTCGTTCAATTGTTTTTGCTGGGAAAATACTCTGCATCTCAACTTCAATAGTAGCAAGCTTACTTGTAAGTTCTGATAAAAGAACTGTAGCTTTTCTTTCATCCAACTTAAAACCGTTACGTTCTTGCTTTGCGATAATCGCTTGGACTTTGTGTTCAAGATCAATACTCCTTTGGTCAAACTTCTGTTGTTTTAATTCTGATACTAAATGTTTATATAACTTCTCTGTTACTAACGTATCTTGGATACAGTAGGTCTCCATCTCTGGAGTTAACCCACCATCCCAGTCGCTGAAGTCTCCTTTAGGAAAACCTAACCGTTGACCCCATGCATCAAGACTATGACCGCCCTCTAGACTTGGACTTAGTAGGCGACTTAACACGAGCGTGTCGCACACTTGGCTCGGCTTCATCGTAACTTTCCAGGTCTCTCTCAGTACTGGGGCATCGAAGCATATTCCGTTGTGCATGATAATCAAATCGCAACTGTCCAAATACTTTTGTAACCCGTTTGCTTCCTTCCATGATACAACTTCTCCTGTCTCAATGTTCCTTGTTACCGCCAACCAGATCTTGTTGTGCTGACTGTTCGTCTCTATGTCCAGTACTACTTTCATCTTTCTCTTTCTTCTTAAAGATTGTATCCCAGTTACTGTCAAACTTTTCTAAGTCCACTGCCAAAGGTCTAGGCTTATCTCCCTTGCCATTACCATCAGGTCTCATTTTGTTTCCTTGCTTCTCCAATCTCTATCATATCAATAAGTCGTGCAAGACCGCAACTAAAATCTATAGTATGCTGAACTCCAAGATGAGCACAGTAACCGTTTTCCCATTCAGGACACTTACTCATGAACGGACATTCAGTATGCTTTGGAATATTACCACCAACTAGTTTACTCATTGATGCCACCATTGTCCTCGTGTTAATCGTTTACATTGTAACTGCACGTCTGGTGGATTACTTCCTTTATCACTGCACTGATATACATTACCACGAATAGTATTATCTACCAGTGCATCAAAGAAATTATATAATCCAATAGCAATCAAACATGCAAATACTACTTGAAAGAATCTCATTTCTTAAGTGTAGGTTTCTTAATAGCGATAGGATCTTCCACGATTGTTACCTTCTTACTCTCTTCTACTTTCTTATCCATCAGTAACGACTGCACCTGGATCTCTAACTTCTGCACCTTTAATGCTAACTCGTTTACTGCATCGATTACTTTTGGTAACTGAATCAAACTCATAAAATTCCCCATGAATATAATACGTGAATAAAATATACTACTAATCCTGCTAGATAAATAACCGTAGCTACAGCCTCAACTAATACCAGTGGTGCATCGTTCTGTAGGATACCTGCTAGTGTCCAGATACCTGACCCTACAAATCCGAATAGGATATTCAACGGATAGATATTAAAGCTAGTCAAAGCAATACCTATCAAGCAGAGAACAGTACCTAACCACTTCATTAGAATTAACTGCAGACGACTACGTTCGGACATACTGTACATATCGTTACCTTTCCATCTGGCGAGATCACTGTTGTAGTCTGGCAAGCCATGCTAATATTATACACCATCATTGCTAAGATAGCAACCACTAACTTCTTCATAGATTATTCTCCTCTGGTGGTAGTTCATTCATACGTCCACTGTCACGACGATACAACAACCTGCATGCTAACCCTGTCAAGCCACTGAATCGATTCTTCAGTACCCTGACATAGGTAGTGTTACGTTCTGCTGGATCATCAGCCTGTCCGTTACGCTCTAGTCCAATAACCATGTCAGATAGCTGAGCAATAGAACCTGAGCCACGCAACTGAGCTAACGACGTAGCTGCACCTTCCTCGTGACCCTTAGATTCAGGACGCTTAAGGTGTGATACTACAAACAAACTGATACCTGTTTCCTGCACCATCATACGAAGCTTAGTCATGATCTCATCTAATGCTTTACGTTCATCGCCCGATTCCTGGGCAGACACAATGATACTCACGTGATCCACGAATACATACTTACAGTTAAGTCCACGAGCCATGAAGCGAACCCGATTAATAATGTTATCAACAGAAGTACTGCCGAAGTGATCAAAAAGATACAGTCTATCAGTACCAAGAGTACGATTAAATGCGTCCAGTAACTCTTCATCTGTTGCCTCACAATCAGGTAAGTGCAGTGGTTTATTCGCAGCTAGTGCCATCAAACTCTTAGCAGTTTTCTTAACTGATTCTTCTAAGAACATTAGACCAATGTTATCCTCTGTCTTAGATAGAATCTGCCACACAATCTCACGCAGGAATTGAGACTTACCTAGTCCTGAACCTGCAGTTACTGTTACTAGTTCTCCGCTACGGATTCCGTATGTCAGATCATTCAGACCATGATACGGATACATTACATCAGCCTTCTCTACTGGTTGGTTAACTAACTCCCAGAGTGTAGAGCCTGAGACAATACCATCAGGTACGTACTTCTCTGCATCCCACCAGGTATCCACAAACTCCTTGTTCAATCCCTTAGCAAGGTAATCACATGCGTCCTTGAGTCCTTCCTGCTTGGGCTTAAAGATATATGCCTTGCTGCCGAAGAGTTCTGCCACCTGATTAGCTGCTGCCTTACCTGGCTCATCATTATCGAAGCAGATAGTGATACGTTCAAAGCTATCGAGATACTCAAAGCTTGCTCGACAATCCTTCAGTGCAGCTTGTGCTCCGTTGCGTACAGATACTACTGGAAAGCGAGAGCCTGTTAACTGGTATGCTGCGAGTGCGTCAAACTCACCCTCAGTAATCGTGATAGCCCTACCACCTGGAGTAAACTTATTCTGTCCGAACAGTACTGCATGCTTCCAGTCACCTGTAATTGAGAATGATTTCTCTTCTACTCCACGTACCTTAGCTGCAATTACTTTACCTGCTGCGTCGCAATATGGAAAGTAGTAATTCTTACCATCAGAACCTGCCCCATAGTGGTGCATAGTAGCTGAAGAAATGCCACGCTCTACAACATGTACTGCTTCTGTGTTTTTAAATACCTCTATCACTGGTTTATAGCCCTCTGGTTGCGTTTGTTTAAAGCTGGTAATACCTAGCCCTTCTAAGTCCTGGATCGTGGCTCTCGGTGCTTTCTCGTAAGTCTTACAGACATAACAGAATGTATGACCATCATCGAATAAAGCATTGCCATCACTTGATCCACACTTAGGACACTCGATGTGCTTTAAGAATGTAGATTCTGTCATCAGTTCCTGCCTTCCAGTTCAAACATATCTAGCTGGACCTTTGCTACTTGTTTGTTGCAGTCATCTGCTAGCATATCGTAGACATCAACCATCACTTTGTCTATACCATATTGTGAAATGTAATAGACTAGTTCTGAAATAGTAAAGTGATAGTGCGCTTGCTCTTGGTCTTGATTGTAATCAATGCATGCCATCTTCTTAGTTCCTATATAGAAAACATAAATATATAATAATACTTAAGACTACTTAAGACTACTTAGTATAACTATGTAGTATAGTTTACCACATCTTAACTAGTACTGTCAACCCCAAAATCCAGATCATGAGACAAAAAAGATTTGTCTTCCAGTTGGTCTTCATCTCCGTCAAATAAGTCGTATCGTTCTTCTGCATGTAGTTCTTCCTTGATTGTTGAATAGCATTTGTTACACATGTCCAGGTACTCACCTGTGTTTACACTCTTACGTGTAGATTCAAAGTCACTTAATATTTTATCACAACAATAGCATCTCATAAAGCATCCTTAATAAGTTTAGCAGTCTTACCTTTATTATACCACACATCCAGCTCATTCATTACATCGTCCAGGTCATCAAAGACTTTACGATATCTCTTGTAAAGTTCTTCAGGCATGTCAACATATGAATTGTAGTCTTGTTTCCTATGTCCTTCTTCTACTTCATAGCATTCTAAGAACGGATAAAACTCATCAACACTAATGTATACCATCATACGATGCCCTGTCCTAATAGTTTATACGCTGTAATGTAGTTATCTTTCGTCTTCTGCTTTCTATATAACTTAACTGTCTCTATCCGTAGTGATCTGTCGACAAGACTAAACCCTACTGCTTCATCCTTATTACTAAATAATCTAACTACTGTGTTCTTATCATCGTAAAACTTATATAGCTTTGTCATAGATAACCTCCGAAATATGCTAGTACAATCTGAATACTAAAGTAAATAAATGTAAATGTCAATAGCAATTTAATAAATAAATTCTCAGTCATCATCTCCCCATTCTTTCTTATCTCCGTTCTTCTCATTGTCCATGTACCCTTGAGTATACTCTGCAATCTCCTGCTCTGTTAGATCATAATTAGGATCTCCGTCATACAGTGAATGAGGTGCGAAGATCCTATCATAATAACTATCTGCTCCGCCTCTATCATATGGTGATCCATGCTTAGTGTTCATCGTCTTCTCCCTCTTCATCATATTCTAAATCTAATTCATCTATCTCTTCATTAAACTCTTCATCATCCTCTGGTTCATAGTAACTGTCGTTGTAATATCCGTCACTATATCGATTCATTTTCCACACTCCTTCTCATGGTTAATCTTATCTCCAACATGTATGAATTGAAAATGATTATTAATAAACTGCTCCGCTTCTTTCCTAGTCTCGAACATAAAATTATTCCCTTGCTTATCCTGGTATTCTCTCTCTTCGACATCATCCACTAGGATAAAATAATTCTCAATTAATTCTACTGGTTTAATAGTCATCTTAAGTATTCCACAAGTTAAGGGTTTTAATTTCTGCAATTGCTTGCTTACGCATCTCATTCAATTCATTAGCGATATCATCACCGCCAATATCTTTAATCCATCCAGTACCATGCCACGTTTTATATGTACCATGATAAGTTAAGTCTATCCAATTCTCACCCCAGTAAATACTAAATGCTTTACCGCCTTGCTTTAAATACTCTGCTATTGTTCGCATCACTACAGCTTTACTAGGTTTTCTTTTACTGTTAAATTCTATCTGAATTACTGGATACAATTCGCTCATGATATAATCCCTTCATTTAATAATTGGTTTAATGTTCTACCAAAAAATCCCTGCAATTGATAACCTAATTTTGTATCGTGTAGATATTGCCATGCTTCAATCACTTGCTCTTCAGATTCTGCTTCAATAAATCCCTCTGCTAAACCTACTGCCATATAATTATCCATATATCCTCCAGTTGATGATTCAATTCTACTCTAAAATATTTCACTTGTCTATAGGTGTTAACCCTAACCTACTCTTACAATTCTATAGTTATCAAAATCCCCTGCATCTTCCATGTACCCTAGTTTATATGCTCTCTCGCATTCCTCTGCCTCTTCAATTAATGCTTGTTCTGCCTCTGCTTCAGTATTAAATAGAATCTCTTTATTTCCTTGCGTCCATATAACTTGATTGGATAATCTAATAGCGTACATAATATTAACCCTTAACTTGCATGATCTTAATTACCTTTGCCATTTTAACCCCATGCGCTTTATACCCAATAACCTGCACGTCCTTATCATAACATGCTCGGCAACCATTACACTTTCCCTCATGCTGATAAGCCTGGCATTCAGTAACCCCTTCAGGTACATCACCTGAGAATATGGTACTAGTGTTTAAACCGTCTATAACGTCCCCTGTGACACTATCAGAGCTAAGACGTACCACTACATTAGGTAGCTTCTGCATATCCGCTATAATGCCTTTAAATTTGTCGAATTTATGCATTCTAGTGGGCAACCAGTGCTTAACATTAGGTGTCAACATCATTACCAAATAAATTCTCTTAGCTAGTTTTAAATCGTACATATCCCCACTATCAAACCATCTAAAGTATCTGGAATTGTCTAGTGCTTTCACCATGTCATCTACCCATGATAACCGCTTCCAGTCTTCCCTATTAAATTCTCTAGGTTTTTTGACATTTGAGAATCTATAATTACCCGTCGTCGCATAACATCCCTGACAAGCTGGTACTAAACCGCCATTACCATCACTAGATCCTGGGCAAGTGTCTATCGCTTGTAAGCTCCATGACAATATACCATCCAATTTACTTGTTTTGCTAAGCTTAATCATTATTTCACCTTTGAGATAATCGTTAACCCATTATTGAATTGTGCCATATATCTAGCTTCCTTCAATGTTTTAAATTTATACACTTTGCCGTTAACTGTAAATTGGTACATACCCTTACCATCCCAATAATTTTAACTCTAGCTTATCCAATGTTTTAAGCATGTTTTGGGCATGACTCAAAACTACCTCGTCCTTATGTTCTTTGATCATTTTAGCATACATATCCGCTTCTTTCCAGATACCTTGCAAAATCAAACGTCTCTCAGTATGTGATAATTCTAAAGTCATGATTAAGCCCTCCAATTAGTTATAATACAATGATTCTACTTTGTCAAGAATTTTCTTTAATTCTGCAATCTTAAGAGTATGACTCTCAATTGTCAATCTATTTTTACTATTATCAATTTTATCTTGACACTTAAAAATATTATCCATTAATGCACTTGCTATATTAGCTAATTCCATTTTATCTAATTGCATTTTATATTCCTTCGTTCAGTTGATGATTCAAGTATACCTTATAGTTTTTGAATTGTCTATAGGGATAAACCCTAACCTTTGATAATATCCGATATAATCATATAAGCCATTATACCAGTACCTGCTAATGCCATAATACTTGCTATTGCTAGAACTGCTATATTGATATAAATCATTTTAACCCCTTTGCTTACTTGATGAGTCTAGTATAACCACGTTTTCCTAGAATGTCAAGGATTATTTGCAAGTATTTTATAGGTACTTTCCCTAGTTGACAATGCCTTGATAGTATGCTAGCTAGTTGTCTGGTTAGTTCTTAAAGGGTCAATATCATACATATCTTTTTAGTATTTGTCAATAGGTATTTTCCCTAGTTGACTGTTTAGTTTATTTGTGGTATACGGGGGAGGGGCTTGCTCCACAGTCTCCTGCGTATGATAGCTCTTAAATTCACGAGAAGAAGAATTAAAACTGCTTAAAAAATAGGCATAATTGTGCTTAAATATTAGGCAGTATAACTAGACAATATCTCCTTATAAATCAAGTACTTATGATAGCAGCAGTTAACTACAGAAGACTACATGATAAAGAAAGATAAAGACATACTGCGGAATATGTGCAAGCTTGTCTCCCTAGACCCGCATAAGACACTAGAATCTGTGCATCAGAATAAAATAAAGCTTGACAAAATAAAGAAGTTGTGGTATAATAGTTGTACTAAGAAGAAAACTAAGTTGAAAAAACAACAAGAAAAGAATACTTAACCTCTGAAAAGTGCAGTAAAACTACTTAGTAACTAATTAGTACTTATAGGTATAAAGTCTTATATTGTTTTTATACTTATAAGTATCATTTTGTTCTCTGCAATAGCAGGTAAAGAAAAGGTTATTGATGTCTGATTCTGATGGTATGTCTCCTAACAACGTGGTTGTTCTAGCACCACAAACTCGTAGGAGAGGAAGACCTCCTAAGTCTATTGTGGAGAGTAAGAAGAAGCCTGGTAAAGTAGGCAGACCAGTAGGCGACGCAGGACGAATACAAGAATTTAAAGCAAGATTATTATCTACTTCTGGTACTAAGGTTATTGATACTGTACTTAGAAAAGCATTAGATGATAATGACAAAGATCAAGTAGCATGTCTCAAAATGTGTATGGATAGATTACTACCTACATCTTTGTTTGAGAAAGATGCTAAAGGACAACGTAATGCAGTAACCATTAACATTACTGGATTAGGTGAAACTAAAGTAGAAGCAGTAGAAGAAGTAATAGAAGCAGAGATTGTCGACTACAATGAGGTCGACGATGAATAAGTTAACACGTACCCCATGCCTAGAATATGGTGGATTCACTGCATGCTGGATTGAGACTACTCGGTCGACGCACACTTTGGGGTACTTTTTAATATGAACCTGAGCTTTGAGTTACTGCCTTGGCAAAAGACTGTATTCCAGGATAAGACTAGGTTTAAGGTTATTGTCGCAGGTCGACGCTGTGGTAAATCTAGATTATCTGCAGTAGCATTATTAGTAGAAGGACTACGTTGTCCACCAGGTAGTGCAGTAATGTATGTTGCTCCTACTCAAGGACAAGCTAGGCAGATTATCTGGGATGTGTTGATGGACCTAGGTAGAGATGTAATACAATCATCTCACGTCAACAACATGGATATCACTCTGATTAATGGAGCTAAGATATATGTTCGAGGTAGTGATCGTCCAGACACGTTACGTGGGGTTAGTCTTACATTTCTGGTACTAGACGAAGTAGCTGACATTAAAGCAGAAACCTGGGAGAAAGTCTTAAGAGCTTCTCTTTCAGATAAAAAAGGATCTGCCTTATTTATAGGCACACCTAAGGGACGTAACTGGTTCTACGATATGTATAACATCGGTAGGACTGGAGAAGATGAAGAGTGGAAGTCATGGCATTTCACTACAAAAGATAACCCACTGATTGATCCTAAAGAGATTGAAGGTGCTAAGAAGACATTAAGTAGCTTTGCATTCAAACAGGAATACGAAGCTTCCTTTGATAACGCAGGTACTGACCTCTTCAAAGAACAATGGATTCAGTATGGTGAAGAACCTGATGATGGTGTCTATTACCTAGCCATCGACTTAGCAGGATTCACTAATGCTAACTACAGCAGCACAAGACAAAAGAAATTAGACGAATCAGCTATCGCAGTAGTAAAGGTTACTGATGATGGTGTCTGGTTTGTAAAGAAAATAGAACATGGTAGATGGGATGTTAAAGAGGCTGCCAATCGCATTTTAAAGAACATTAGAGAGTTCCAACCAGTAGGTGTAGGTATGGAGCGTGGTACAGTTAGAAACGCTGTATTGCCTTATCTAAGCGATCTTATGCGATCTAATAACGTATACGCTTCTGTGCAGGATTTAACGCATGGTGGAAAGCAAAAGACTGAGCGTGTTGTCTGGGCATTACAGGGACGCTTTGAGCATGGTAAGGTTGTGCTCAATGAAGATGAAGACTGGAAAGAATTTACAGACCAGCTTCTGATGTTCCCTACACCACAAGTACACGATGACTTAGTTGACGCACTGAGCTACGTTGATCAATTAGCTGTAACTACGTACTTCATGGATGACGGTGAAGATGATTATGAACCAAGTGATTTTATATCAGGATATTAAATGAGCATAGTTGGTGGACTTCTTAGATCAGCAGGATTAGGTACTCTTTCAGATGCCTTGGAATCACAAGGTTTACTTAAAGCAGGTGGTTTGTTCGACTCACGAGTAGTGCCTACTACCACACCAGAGATGTTTATTGGTGGTGCTGGTATTAAGAACCTAGGTGAAGCAGGTTTGATTGACGCTCCTGCAGCTACTAAAGCCCTAGAAGACGCACAGAAAGACTGGTTTAGACTACCAGCAGAAGACTGGATGAAGAAGTGGGCTGACTCTGGTATCGCTTATGACCCTGTTGCTAACAAAGCAATGATGGAATTGAGTGATCAGAACGTAGCATTGAAGAAAGGTGTTGATTTAAACAAGATGCCTGGCTCAGAAGTGCTAGGATTTGATGAAGTATTCAACGCAGAGACCCTAAAGAAAGCTTATCCTGAGATTTCTAACATCAAGATTGGCTTTGCTGATGACCCTAATTCCCCAAGATTAGCTGGATTTGACAGCGAAACAGACACAATCTACTTCAATAGACAGAATCCTAGCTGGACTACTAAAGAAGCTAAGAGTAATGTACTCCATGAAGTACAACACTACGTACAAGGTAAAGAATTATTCACTCAAGGTGAAGGATTTACCCAAGTACTTCAAAACAATATCTCCTTCCAAGACAATATCAACGCTGTTGACAAGCTCGTAGCTACATCTGTACCTGATGTTGTTAAGTTTGCTAAGCAAAACAAAGGACTTGGCTTTACTGCTGACAATCTCTCAGAAGCTTTAGGCTCATTAGTAGCTCGTGATGGCATGACTGCAGCACAAGCCTTAGCTAAAGCCTTTAACAGCAAAGAGATGGCTACTAAGTTCATCAATGCAGCACAGAAAGACCCTAAGTTGGGTGGTATTGTAGCAGCTAAGAACGAAGCAAGCAGTGCTTATCAGCAATCTGTTAAGGATTATATGAAGGTTGCTGGTGAAGTATTCGCTCGTCAGACAGGCGAAAGAGCTGACATGAGTGCAGCAGAGCGTTTAGCTAACCCAGCTATGCGTGGCATTGAAACTAATCCTACAAACAAGGGCTTTGGTGTTACATTAGATAACATGACTGCTCCTATGAATGCAGCACAACCTGCATTTGCTGATCCATTTGCACCTCAAGTTCCACAATCTACCATTCAAGGAATATAATGGCTGAAAACCTAGACATGAATCAAGAAGCACAAGACGAAGCAGACAAAGAACTTGTCAGCTTTGTTACAAGTCACTGCGATCAGTGGCGAGATCATCGTAATGTAAACTACTTAGACAAGTGGGAAGAATATGAGCGTCTGTTTCGTGGTATCTGGGACGCTGCAGACAAGACTCGTGACTCAGAGCGCAGTCGTTTAATCACTCCAGCACTACAACAAGCTATCGAATCAAAGCAAGCTGAGATCTCTGAAGCTGTGTTTGGTCGTGGTGAGTGGTTTGATATTGTTGATGATCGTCAAGATCCAGAAAAGAACGACATTGCTTTAGTTCGTCAACAGATGCACGAAGACTTTAAGTTCTCACGTGTAAAGAAAGCTATTGATGACATCATTCTGAATGGTGAACTCTATGGTACTCTCATCGGTGAGATCGTAGTAAAAGAAAAAACTGTAATGTACCCAGCTACTCAGCCTATCCCTGGCTCGAACATGGCAGCTATCGGTGTACAAGAACAGAAGAAGTTCATGGTTGAACTGCACCCAGTCAATCCACGTAACTTCCTCATTGAACCTAATGCTCGTACTATCGAAGCATCTCTTGGTGTTGCAATCGAAGAGTTTGTTTCCTACCACTCTGTCGTAGAAGAGATCACTAAAGGCAACTATCGTAAGGTAGACATCCAGCCTAGTGGCGACAAGATGGAATTAGAACCAGTACAAGAAGTATCTACTAAGCAAGATGATCGTATTCGTATAATACGCTGGTATGGTAAAGTACCTCGTGAGTATTTGTCTGCTGTTAAGAAGAAAGATAAAGAAGAGTATGCTGACTTGTTTGGCGAAGGCTCGACAGGTGAAGACTATGCTGACATGGTTGAAGCTGTAGTTGTTATTGCTGATGACCAGTGGCTACTTAAAGCAGAAGAAACCCCTTACATGATGAAGGATCGTCCTGTTGTTGCTTGCCAGGCTGACTCTTTACCTGGTCGCTTCTGGGGTCGTGGCACTGCAGAGAAGGGCTACAATATGCAGAAAGCTATTGATGCTCAGATCCGTAGTCACCTAGATTCTCTCGCCCTAACTACTTCACCTATGATGGCTATGGACGCTACACGTCTACCTCGTGGTGCTAAGTATGAAGTACGTCCTGGTAAGAACATGTTGGTTAATGGTAATCCTAATGAGATTATGATGCCATTCAAGTTCGGTACTACAGACCCAGCAAACTTCCAGACAGCTCAGAACTTCCAAGCAATGTTACTACAAGCTACAGGTACTATCGACAGCACCTCTATGCCAGGTCAAGTAGCTGGTGGCGAAGCCTCTGGTGCAGGTCTATCTATGGCTCTCTCAGGCTTGATGAAGAAGAACAAGCGTACCTTGATCAACTTCCAAGAAGACTTCTTAATGCCTTTCATTACTAAGGCAGCTTGGAGATTCATGCAGTTTGATCCTGAGCGTTATCCAGTTAAGGACTTCTGCTTCATCCCAGTATCAAGTCTTGGCATGGTAGCTCGTGAGTACGAACAACAGCAGATGGTAGGCTTGATGCAGACCCTTGGACCTACAAGTCCTATTACTCCAGTACTGTTACAGGGTATTATCCAGTCCTCAAGCATGGCTAACAGAGAAGAGATTGTAGCTACACTACAGCAAATGTCTCAACCTGACCCAATGCAGCAGGAAATGCAGCAGTTACAGATCGCTACTGCTCAGGCTCAGTTACAGAAGACCCAGGCAGAAGCTGCTAAGGCTGCAGCAGAAGCTCAGAAGGCTGGAGCACAGGCTCAGGCAATCCCTGCTGAGACTCAAATTAAGGCTGTCACAGCGATGAATAGCAACAAGCCTGTATCACCCCTAGGAGACATCGCTAAAATCGCTTCAGTGGCTGTTAAAGAGGCTGATATCCAGTCCAATGAACGTATCGCTATGTTACAAATGGCAGGAAAGTAATAAAAAGTACTTGACATTTAGGGAAATCTGTGGTATAATATTTACACTATAACACAGATTAACTCCCTTGTCAAGGAAAAAGTTAAATGAATCGAGAATTACAGGACTACTACGAGAATCGCTTTGCGATGATGGCTACCAAAGGGTGGCAAGATCTTTTAGAAGACCTAGAACTAATGATAACTTCTACTGATACCCTTGGTGGTATTGAGACAGTAGAACAACTCCACTTCAGGAAGGGCGAGATGTCCATCATGAATTGGATTAAGACTTTAAAAGAGTCAAGCACAGAAGTCTACGAGCAACTTCAGCAGGATGAAGACAATGCCTCGTAGAATGTTTGACTTTGAATGTAAGAATTCACATCTCACTGAGTCCTTCGTCGATGTTGACACAAAAGAAGTTCAGTGTGGTGAATGTGGCGAGATAGCTACTCGCATCATCTCCCCTACTACGATCTATTTAGATCCTGCTAGTGGGTTGTACCCTTCAGCAACAGCGAAGTGGTCCAAAATGAGAGCTGAGAAGTTGGCATTGGAGAGGAAAACAAAAGCTAATCACGGTTCATAAGTGGCAACTCTTGACCACCGAATCATTTTTTAAATCATCCTAAAATCGCATTGCGACAGGAGTATATACATGGCTGCTAATTTTATCGAAGTGCAAGAAGAACAAGGTAATGCTGAAAACATTACTAACCAACAAGAAGAGACTACTAGTTTAGAGGCAACCCAAGCCCAACCTGAACCAGAAGTTACACAACAAGAACCTGAAATCCCTGAGAAGTATAAGGGCAAATCTCTAGATGAGATTGTTCGTATGCATCAGGAAGCTGAAAAGCTTATTGGTCGTCAGGCACAAGAGGTTGGTGAAAGTAGAAAGCTTTTAGACCAGTTCATCAAGCAACAACTCGAACAGAAGCACGACACACAACAGCCAAGTAAAGCACAAGAGATTGATTGGTTTGAAGATCCTGCTAAGGCAGTTAATCAGGCAGTAGAGAATAATCCAATTCTAAAGCAATTGCAAGAACAACAAGCTCAACAGGCTCAGTTGGTTGCACTGCAGACGATTGAAAAGGCTCACCCTGATTACCTTGACATAGCACAATCAGAAGACTTTGCACAATGGGTGCAGGGTTCTAAGGTTCGCATGGGTATCTTTGCTAAGGCTAACAATTATGATGTTGATTCAGCATTGGAGTTACTAGAGACTTACAAGTCACTACGTAATGTCAAGGCTCAGAAAGCAGAACAAGTAAAAGCTGCTGACGAGTCTCTGAAGAAAACAGAAGAAGCTAACCGTAGCAAGGCACTTAAAACTGCAGCCGTCCAAGAAGGCGGTACAGGTGAATCAAGTAAACCCATTTATCGTCGTGCAGACTTAATTCGCTTAAGAATGCAAGACCCAGCTAGATACGAAAGCATGGCAGATGATATTCTCCAAGCTTACGCTGAAGGCAGGGTACGTTAATTTTAATTTTATTTAGGAGATTTACAAAATGAGTACAGCAACATTCCCTGGTGGTTCAGGTTCAATCGTAGCAAAAACACAAGCAGATAAGTTCATTCCAGAAATCTGGTCTGATGAGGTTGTAGCTGCTTATAAGAAAAATATTATCTTGGCAAACTTGGTAAACAAGATGACCATGAAGGGCAAGAAAGGTGATACACTTCACATTCCTAAGCCAACTCGTGGTGTAGCAACTGCTAAAGCTGCAAACACAGCAGTTACTATTCAAGCTGATACAGAAACAGAAGTAAACGTAACTATCGACCAACACTTCGAGTACAGCCGTTTCATCGAAGACATCGTTGAAGTTCAAGCTTTGGCATCACTCCGTCGCTTCTACACAGAAGACGCTGGCTATGCTTTAGGTAAGAAAGTTGACGACACATTGATGGCTCTCGGTAAGTCTTTCGGTGATGGCGATGCGTCTGACTGGACACATAGCAACAGCTACTTTATCGATGCATCTACAGGTTTGACTGCTTACGCTGTTGACACTGTAACTACATCTGACGTATTTACTGATGCTGGTTTCCGTAAGTTGATCCAGTTGATGGACGACGCTGACGTTCCAATGGATGGTCGTAAGTTTGTTATTCCTCCTTCATTGCGTAATGCAATCTTGGGCGAGACACGCTACAACTCCAGCGACTTCGTTGATGGTCGTGGTACACAAACTGGTTTGATCGGTAGCCTCTATGGTGTGGACGTTTATGTTTCATCTAACTGCCCAACATTAGAAACTGCTGCTGAGAACTCTGCTGGCGACGCTATCCGTGGTGCATTGTTATTCCACACTGACACTATGGTTCTCGCTGAGCAAATGGGTGTTCGCTCACAGACTCAGTACAAGCAAGAGTATCTGTCTACTCTCTACACTGCCGACACATTGTTCGGTGTGAAGACTGTACGTCCAGAAGCTGGCTTCGTATTGGCTGTTAACGGCTAATCAAGTAGTAACTCAAGATCACCTCTTCGGAGGTGGTTTTGTTTAAGAGTTCTTTAATTAGTTATTCTGTATTAAAGAGTTCTTAAACAAAATAGGAGACAAACCTTGGGTATTTATCGTGGACCAGGCGGTACAGGTGATGCTGTCGCAGATGCTACAAGTGAAGCATCCTTAATTACTGCTCTTGCAGATGAAGTACAAGTAAACGCAGATAACGCTGCTGCTTCTGCTACGGCTGCTGCTAGTAGCGAAAGTGCTGCTAGTACGTCTGCAAGTAATGCTTCTACTTCTGCAACTAACGCAGCTTCTTCTGCTAGTTCAGCAAGCTCTTCAGCTTCTTCTGCATCTACATCTGCGACTAATGCTGCTAACTCCGCTACTGCAGCACAGACAGCAGAGACTAACGCAGAGACAGCAGAGACTAACGCAGAGACAGCAGAGACTAACGCAGCAGCTTCAGCCTCTGCAGCTTCTACTTCAGCTACGAATGCAGCTTCATCTGCTTCTACAGCTTCTACACAGGCAACCAATGCAAGCAATTCAGCAAGTGCAGCAGCTACTTCAGCAACCAATGCTTCAAACAGTGCGTCTGCTGCGTCCACATCTGCTACCAATGCAGCAAGTTCAGCTACATCCGCTTCAGGATCAGCTTCTTCAGCAAGCTCTTCAGCCTCTAGTGCCAGCACTTCTGCAAGCAATGCAGCTACCAGCGAAACTAACGCAGCAACATCAGCATCTACAGCAACAACACAAGCAGGTCTAGCTTCTACATCTGCAACTAATGCTGCTAGTTCTGCTTCTGCAGCGTCTACCTCAGCTACTAATGCGTCTAACTCTGCTAGTGCTGCAGCAACCTCTGCAACTAATGCGTCTAACTCAGCTTCTGCTGCATCGACTTCAGCAACCAATGCTGCTAATTCAGCAACTGCTGCTGCAAACTCAGCTACATTAGCTGCTTCTTATACACCTAGTCAGACAGGTAACGCAGGTAAGTATTTAACTACTGATGGTACTAATACTTCTTGGGCTACTGTTAATGTTAATCCAGCATTAGACGACTTATCTGATGTAACAATTACAACTCCTTCTACAGACCAAGTATTAAAATATAATGGTAGTGGGTGGGTTAATGGAGCAGCTCCTGCAGGTGGACAATACTTCGGAACTGCATCAACTAAAGCAATCGCATACAACGCATCAACTATTTCAGAGAACATCACTGTATCTGAAAATGCAATGTCTGTTGGTCCTATAACAATTAGTTCAGGTTATTCCGTTACGGTTAACGCTGGCAAACGATGGGTGATTCTATGAGTTTAGTTCTACCAGGAGCTACTAGTGGGCAAGTTACTGTTGATGTCCCTGCTGTTGCAGGAACTAATGCTATTACTTTACCTGCTAATAGTGGTACTATTATTACTACAGGTTCTAATGGACAAGTAATACCTAAAGCAGCTCTACCAACAGGTTCTGTATTACAAGTAGTAAATTCTGTATTGACAACAGGTGCAAGTAGCTCAACATCGACTTTTGCTGATACTGGTCTAAGTGCAACAATTACACCGACATCTGCTACAAGTAAAATACTTATTTTTGTTCATCATACTGGTTTAGCAAAGAATGTAAACGATACTTATTTGGCTTTGCAACTTCTTAGAAATTCTACATTTTTGATTAAAATTGAAGGTGCTGTTGGATATACAGGAAACTCAAATACAAACTATGTAAGTGGAACAGGAACTACTTATCTAGACAGTCCAGCTACAACTTCCGCTACAACTTATAAGACACAATTTGCTTCTGTCAGTAACAGCGCAAATGCAACTTTTGGAACAAACGGTGCATCATCTACTATTACGCTAATGGAGATAGCGGCATGAATTTAGAAAAACATACAATAATTCGTGTTTTATACCCACAGGTGGTTATTATTCGTGGCGATGTAGCTTATGATGAACAAGGTAATGAAGTTGCTTATGATGAAGCTGCAGTTCAAGCAGAGTTAAATAAAACAGCTTACATTGCGAAAAGACAGGCTGAATACCCATCTTTTGCAGACCAGTTTGATACTATCTTTCATGATGGTTTAGATGCTTGGAAAGCACAGATTCAAGCTGTTAAAGATAAATATCCGAAGGGTGCTTAATGTCTACAATTATTAGAGCAGGAACAACAACAGGAACAGCATTTAATGTTAGTCCTGATACATCAGGTAATTTAGCTTTAACTGCTGATAGCGGTATTATTGATGCTAGTGGTACTACAGGTGGTTTTAATCTACCTAGAGGAACTACTGCACAAAGACCATCAAGCCCTGTAGCTGGACAAGCTA
>JACCDQ010893909.1_pt1 | contig 37062 bp, 31 predicted proteins | sample 7446031 | NCBI WGS metagenome assembly JACCDQ01 (sample SAMN15323442, study PRJNA562643) | freshwater metagenome | isolation source: river surface water | place: USA:Blue River Watershed | collected 2017-08-17 | reverse complement strand
GCAGGAACAGCACTATCATCAGCGACTACCAACAATTCCGATGGACCGGCTGGCATGTCAATAGCAACGCCAAATTGAGTTGCTAATTGTTTGGCTACTGTTACATATTGATTTCCAGGGCCAAATATTTTATAGACTTTAGGAATGGTAGTTGTACCAAAAGTCATTCCTGCTATCGCTTGGATTCCGCCTACTTTCAGTATTTTGGTTACTCCACATAAATTAGCAGCATATAAAATTGCCGGATTTAAGTTTCCGTTTTTATCAGGAGGCGAACATAATACTACTTCTTTACAACCTGCAATTGCTGCAGGAACTGCCAACATTAAAACCGTTGAAAACAAGGGTGCAGTTCCTCCTGGAATGTACAATCCTATTTTTTGTATTGGTCGTTTCTCTTGCCAACATTGTACTCCTGACGTAGTTTCAACGCTTACGCGATTGGTTTTTTGCGCTTGGTGGAATTTTTCAATATTTGATTTTGCTAGTTGAATGGCTCCTTTCAATTCGTCATCCACTTGGGCAATTGCAGTTTGAATTTCATCTTTAGAAACCTGAATAGTATTTAATGTAATTCCGTCAAATTGAGCGGTATATTGATTTATAGCTTCGTCTCCTTTAGATTGTACTGCAGCGAAGATCTCTTTTACCGTAGCTTCAATATCGTCCACAGTTTTAGTTGGCCTTTCTAATAAAGAAGCCCAATCTGTCTGTTTTGGATTGTATATTTTGTTCATTGTGATTCTAAGATTTAAGAAATTACAACACCATTTTTTCAATTGGGCAAACCAAAATACCTTCGGCTCCTGCTGATTTTAGCTCGTCAATAACTTCCCAAAAACGATCTTCTTCAATCACAGTATGTACACTTGACCAACCTTCTTGTGCCAATGGCATTACTGTTGGGCTTTTCAAAACAGGTAAAATGGAACTAATCAATTGAATTTTATCATTAGGAACGTTCATCAAGATGTATTTTGATTTTCGCGCTCTTAGCACCGATTGGATTCGGAATTGTAATTTATCTAAAATCGCTTTGTTTTCGGGAGTCATTTTTGGCGAAACCGCTAATACAGCTTCACTTTTAAAAATAACTTCTACTTCTTTTAAATTGTTTTTAAACAACGTACTTCCGCTTGAAACAATATCAACAATAGCATCTGCTAAACCAATGTTTGGAGCAATTTCAACCGAACCTGAAATTTGGTGTAAATCAACATTCACATTTTTAGAATTAAAAAAATCTAAAACGGTATTGGGATACGAAGTAGCAATTCGTAAACCATCTAAATCTTTTACGGAATTGTATTGAAAGTTTTTAGGTACAGCTACTGAAACTTTGCATTTAGAAAAACCTAATTTTTCGGCTACTTCAATATTTTTTCCCTTTTCAACTAATAAGTTATCACCTACAATAGCCACATCAACTACTCCATCAATTAAGTATTGTGGAATGTCTGAATTGCGTAAATACAATACTTCCAATGGGAAATTAGAGGCAGTAGCTTTTAATTGGTCATTTCCATTATTGATAGAAATACCACAGTCTTTAAGGATTTGGATACTGTCTTCGTTTAAGCGTCCTGATTTTTGAATAGCAATTTTTAAAGTACTCATTGTTTTATTTTTTTGTTTTGTTGTGATTTGAGTACAACAGATTTTTAATAAAAAACCCGCTTGATGTACTCAAACGGGTTTTTAAATATGTGACTTACACGCATACCATTAACACATCGCTTGAGAGCAATATTGAAAATGATGATGATGCAATTGATTTAATAACATAATTTTTAATTATAAATTCTTTTGAATTCTAGTGCAAATATAAACTAAAATATAAATACCTCCCAATTATTAATTTAACTTAAAAATACTTAATTGTTAAAATAAATAAATTAACTTAATGTTGGTCCCGCACTTACAAGTCGTTTTCCTTCTTCGGTATTGGTATACTGTTCGAAGTTTTTAATATAACGAGCTGCTAAATCTTTAGCTCTGCGCTCCCATTCCGTTTTGTCTTCGTAAGTATCTCTTGGATCTAAAATTCCGTCGCTTACATTTGGTAAAACCGTTGGAATAGTCAAATTCAAAAACGGAATAGCTCTTGTTTCTGCATTTTCAATTTCGCCGCTAATTATCGCATCAATAATAGCTCTGGTATTTTTTAACGAAATTCGTTTTCCTGTACCATTCCATCCAGTATTCACTAAATAGGCTTTAGCACCATGTTCTTTCATTTTTCCAATTAAGGTTTGCGAATAACGTGTTGGGTGCAAGGTTAAAAATGCTTCTCCAAAAGCTGGAGAAAACGATGGTACAGGCTCTGTAATTCCTCTTTCTGTACCCGCTAATTTTGAAGTGTAACCACATAAAAAGTGGTATTGCGCTTGATCATCATCTAAAATAGATACTGGAGGCAAGACCCCAAAAGCATCTGCTGATAGATAAATAATTTTTTTTGCATGACCCGCTTTTGAAGGTAGAACAATCTTATTGATATGATAAATCGGATAAGAAACTCTTGAATTTTCTGTTATAGAATGATCGTAATAGTTAATTTCTCCATATTCATCAACAATTACATTTTCTAATAACGCATCTCTTTTAATGGCTCTCCAAATATCGGGTTCGTTTTTTTCTGATAAATCAATTACTTTGGCATAACATCCTCCCTCGAAATTAAATACTCCATTATCGTCCCAACCGTGTTCGTCATCTCCTATCAAATAGCGTTTAGGGTCGGCAGAAAGAGTTGTTTTACCAGTGCCTGAAAGTCCGAAAAATATGGCTACATCTCCTTCTTCGCCAACATTAGCAGAACAATGCATTGACGCCATTCCTTTTAGTGGCAGATAGTAGTTCATCATAGAGAACATTCCCTTTTTCATTTCTCCACCATACCAAGTTCCTCCTATAAGTTGAATTTTTTCCGTTAAATTGAATACTACAAAATTTTCAGAATTCAATCCCTGTTTTTGCCAATCGGGATTAGTTACCTTAGAACCATTCATTACCACAAAGTCAGGTTCTCCAAAATTTTCTAATTCATATATTGAAGGTCGAATAAACATATTGGTAACAAAATGTGCTTGCCAAGCTACCTCCATTACAAAACGTACTTTTAGTCTTGTATCAGGGTTGGTCCCACAAAAAGCGTCTACTACATACAATTTTGAAGAAGATGATAATTGTTTTAAAACTAATTTTTTCAAATCACGCCAAACGGATTGTGTTGTAGGAAAGTTTACTTTATCATCCCAATAAATAGTGTCTTTTGTTACATCATCTTTTACTATATATCTATCTTTTGGAGAACGACCAGTAAAAATCCCTGTTTTTACGGCAACTGCCCCCGTATCTGTTAAAGCGCCTTTTTCAAACCCTTTTCTACGATGTGACATTTCATCTTGATAAAGTTCCTCATACGATGGATTATAGGACACTTCATGATAACCTGTTATTCCTAAATCGTGTAATTCTTGAATAATTTTGATGTTTTTCATCTTATTTTTGCTTAATAATGTATTGGTTTACAACAATCAAATTTAGTATATTTTGATTTACCAAAAGCTGATAAAAGTCATAAAAATAACATTTTTGATTAAAAATGTTATTTTTAATCAAAAAAAGCTTCAACTCATTTTATTAAAAAGAATTGAAGCTATTAATATATTAAAGAATTTGTTTTTATTCTTCGTGTTTCTCAACAGAATTGTCTGCTTTTACAGAAGTATTTATAGTTGTGTTTGTTCGTATTTCCGTATGGCGTATTTCTCCACCTGAAGTCCCTACTTTTTGCACAATAAAAAGACTTATAATTCCAATTCCTAATATGAAAAAAGAAACTAATTTTTCTTTAGCGTTCTTTTTAAAATCCAAGTACAAGGCTACTGCTGAAAGCGCTCCTAACACATACAATAGTATTGCTAATTTCTCGGCTAGTTCCTCATGTTCGTGTATAATTTCCCAACCTACTGTAGGCATATCTTTCACTATCCCTTCTGCACCTTCTCCTGTTCCCATACTTAATCCTCCAAAAATTGCAGCAATTATAAATATGAAATACGATGTATTTCGTACTGTATTGTTTTTTAATACTACTCCTGCAATCAATATTCCAATTGCTAAAATGGTTCCAATTATTGGAAAATGGTTCACTACCATGTGTAAATGTGCTTCATTCATAATGTTCGATTTAAATTAAATTAGATTTATTACTCTTAATTAGTTACATCAAATACTCCTTTGGTCAAAATCTTTGAAGAAGCATTAATACTCTCATTAGGAATAATCTCTACAAAACTACTGCTCTTTTCTCCTATTGAAACAGCTACTTTTCTAAAAGAATAAATGTTGTTTTTAATAGTATCTAATAAAAGTACAAAATTTTTATTGTTTTCCGTAATTAATGATTCTGAAGGAATTGCTATTCCTTTCTTAGAATACAATACAATTTTTGCTTCAACAAACATTCCTGTTAATAATTTTTGTTTTACGGTTTCATCTAAATGACCATGCACATTAATTGTTCTGTCATTACCTTCGATTGATTTTCCAACCAAATGTACTTCGGCAGGAAAAATATCTTTTGATGCTTCTGGAACTGTGAAATTAATTTTCTGTCCTACTTTTACTTTTAAGATATCCTTTTCAAAAACAGCTAATTCTAAATGCAAATGTTGTGTATCAACAATTTCTAAGATTACATCTGAGGGAGCAATGTACATGCCTACATTAGCATTCATCACTACTATATCTCCAGATATCGGTGACGAAATAGTAACAATTGAGGTTAATTTCCCTCTTTCAACATTAGCTGGATTTATTTTTAGTAAGATTAATTTCTCTTTTAAACTTTGGTACATCCCTTTAGCTTTTCGATAATCACTTTCAGCCTTGAGGTAATTCTTTTGAGAACTTATTTTTTCATCAAACAATGTTTTTTGACGTTCGTATTCGGATTGCAAATATTTAATTTGTTCAGCTACTTCTAAATATTCTTTCTGAATATCTAAAAATTCTGTGCTTTCTAAAGTCACTAATGCTTGACCCTTATGAACTTTATCCCCAACTAATAAAGTGGTTGATTTAACATATCCCCCAATGAACGTAGTTACTTGTGCTCTATTTTGAGGAGGTACATCTATTTTCCCAGAAGCAGCAACAGTGACATCAAAGTCTTGATTTGTAGGAGTTGCTATCTGCATTCCTCCAGATTTAAATTGGGCCGATGTTAGTTTTATAAAACCATTTTCATTTGTTTTATTTTCTTCTACTTTAGCGTCTTTACAACTTATAAAAATAGTAGTCAAAGCAACTAATATATATTTTGTCGTTCTCATAGTAATTAACTTAAAAATTAGGATAATACAATTCGAGTTGTGTGTTATTGTATTGCAATAAGGTGTCTAAATAATCCACTTGAATAGTCGTAGCATTCTCTAAACTTTGAATATACTGAAAGAAATCTATTTCTCCATTTTTATAACTCAAATTGGCCACTTTAATAATTTCATCAGCAAGTTTCTTTCCGTATTGATTATAATAATTTATAACTTCTTGATATTTTTCTAATTCATTTTTCTTTTGGTTCGTATATCGTTCCATTTTTTCTTCCTCAGCATATTTTTGTTGTTCCCAACTTTTCAAATCCATTTGTGCCACTTTAATTTTAGAAGTAGTTCCCGAAAATAAAACAGGAAAAGCAACACCTATTTGAATACCATATAGTGATTGTGACAAGCCATTGTTCCTACCTTTGAAATAATCCAGATTAATATCTGGCAACCAATTTTGTTTTTGTAACAGTAATTGTTTTTTATAGTTTTCTGTAGTTTTTTCCAAATAAGAAGAATACAATTCTTTGCCTAAGCTTTTTGAAGAAACAACAAAAGGACTCATTGTAGCATTTGAAACCACTACTTTCTCATCAGATTGAAGTAAAGCCGCAAGTATTTCATATTGTGCTTTTTTATCTTTTTCGATTTGATTTTTTTTAGTTTGAATCTGTCCGTACTTAGCCTGGGCAGTTATTTTTTCTAAATAATTAGTTTCTCCCAATTCAAAACGTCTATTACTTGCTTTAGCAAAATTTTGATACAAACTATCCAAGTAGTCATAGCGTTTTTCTTGATTTTGCAAGTATACAATATGCTCATATACTTTAGATACAGCTAAAGTAAGTCTATTTTTTTGCAATTCAAATCGGGCTTTTTCTTTTTCGAATTCAGCCGTCAATATTTTTTTTCTTGAACTGTAAACGGTTGGAAACTCAAATCGTTGTTGTATTCCAAAAACCCGTAACGGTTGATTATTTAATGCTAAATTATTTTGATCATAATTGTAATAAACATTTGTCTTATCAAAAGAATAGGCCGTTTTAATAGCCTCTTTTAACCTGTCTAATTGCAATTGAGAAGCTTTAATTTCTTTATTATTTTCTAACGCTAAGGCTATAATGTGTTCTCGTTCTGAAGTTTTATTTTGACCTAATACTACAGTACTGCTTAACAATAAAAAGAATAAATATGTCGATTGATGATGTATTTTAAATTTTGGCTTTTTAAACTCTTTTTTATCAAATACTTTGTAAAGTACCGGCAAAACAATCATAGTTAAAATAGTTGCAGTAAACAATCCTCCTATAACTACAGTAGCTAACGGACGTTGTACCTCGGCTCCTGCCGAAGATGAAATTGCCATGGGTAAAAATCCTAAGGCAGCTGCAGCTGCAGTCAATAAAACGGGTCTCAATCTATCAGTAGTTCCTTTTAAAATTAATTCATTCATATCTTTCATTCCGTGATGTTTAAGTTCTTTGAAATGCTCAATCAAAACAATTCCATTTAAAACTGCAATTCCAAAAAGAGCAATAAATCCAACACCTGCCGAGATACTAAATGGTAAATCACGAATCCATAAAAAGAGAATTCCTCCTACTGCAGAAAGCGGGATAGCAGAATACACCATTAAAGCCTCTTTAATTGAACCAAAAGCAAAATACAATAAAATGAAAATCAAAAATAAAGCAATTGGAACTGCAATTAATAATCGGGCTTTGGCACTTTGTAAGTTTTCAAATTGTCCTCCATATTTAACATAGTATCCTGCTGGAAGCTTAATCTTAGCCTCTACAATTCTCTGAATATCATTTACTACACTTTGTAAATCACGATTCCTTACATTAACCCCAATTACTATTCTACGATTAGTATTATCTCTTGAAATCTTTGCTGGTCCTTTTGTATAATCTATAAGGGCTAATTCGCTCAAGGGAATTTGCTGACCGTTAGGTGTTGCTACATACAAATTTTTCAAATCTTCAATATCATGACGATTAGTTTCATTAAGGCGTACCACCATATCAAAACGTTTTTCTCCTTCGAATACATTTCCTACTGTTTTGCCAGCAAAACTTAAGGCAATCATTTCATTTAAATCAGTAATATTTAATCCGTAACGGGCTATTTTAGAACGATCGTATTGCACAAACATTTGTGGTAATCCTTCTGTTTTTTCAATAATGATATCCGAGGCACCTTCTACATTTTTAATAGCCCTTTCTATTTCGTGCGCTTTTTGTGCCAAAATATCTAAATTTTCTCCAAAAACTTTTATGGCAACATCAGATCGAGTACCCGAAACTAACTCGTTAAATCGCATCTCGATAGGTTGAGTGAACTCAATTTCCATATTCGGAATTTGTGCTGCAACAGCTTCTTTTATCTTATCTGCCAATTCATCCTTAGACGCTGCCGAAACCCATTCTGATTTTGGTTTTAATTTTACAATAATATCGCTTTCTTCCATCGACATAGGATCTGTTGGAACTTCTGCAGCACCTATCCTACTTACTACTTGATTTACTTCTGGAAAATTTTTAAGTATAATTTTTTCAATTTTTGTCGTGGTTGCTATTGTCTTGGTCAAAGAAGTTCCCGTTTTTAAAACGGGTTGTATAACAAAATCCCCTTCATCTAATGTTGGAATAAATTCTCCTCCCATTGAAGCAAATAATAGTATTGCAAAAATTAACAAGCCAAAAGCACCATACAATACTTTTTTTGTGTGTGTTAATGCCCAACTTATAATTGGCAAATACCAAGAATTTAATTTCTGTATTAATTTATTTGGGAATGAATCTAAACTTTCTTCTTTGGGTTTTAAAAACAAAGAGGAAACAACTGGAACATAAGTAAAACAAAACAACATGGCCCCTACTAAAGCAAAACTAAATGTCATTGCCATTGGCTTAAACATCTTACCTTCAATTCCTGATAACGATAAAATTGGAATAAAAACGATTAATATAATTAATTGCCCAAACACCGCAGAGTTCATCATTTTAGAAGCACTTTTAAATGTAATTTGGTCAACTTGTATCTGTCTGTCTTCTTTAGAAAGTGTTGTCAAATGAGCTGATTTATGAGCAATTTGAAAAGCAATGAATTCAACAATAATTACAGCCCCATCGATAATAATTCCAAAATCTATAGCTCCTAAACTCATTAAATTAGCATCTATCCCAAAAATATTCATAAGCGAAATTGCAAATAATAAACATAATGGAATTACGGATGCTACTACTAACCCAGAGCGCCAATTCCCTAGCAATAGCACCACTACAAAGATTACGATTAAACAACCTAAAATTAAATTTTCAGCAACAGTAAATGTAGTTTTTCCTACTAATTCACTTCGCTCTAAAAATCCATTAATGTAAATGCCTGCAGGAAGATGTTTTTGTATTTCGGCTACACGATTTTTAACATCTGTAATAACTTGTTTTGAATTAGCTCCTTTCAGCATCATTACTTGTCCCAAGACCTTCTCGCCTTCTCCATTGCCTGTTATGGCACCAAAACGATTCGCATGACCAAATTGCACTTTTGCAATATTCTTAATATAAATTGGCATGCCATTGGTATTTTTGACAACGATATTTTCTATATCCTCTAATGACTTTACTTTTCCTTCACCACGAATGAAATAACTTTGGTTTACTTTTTCGATATAAGCACCTCCTGCTATACTATTGTTTTTCTCCAAAGCAGTAAAAACTTCTGACATAGTAATATTCATTGCTTTCAAACTAACAGGACTAATCGCAATTTCATATTGCTTCAAATACCCTCCCCAGGTATTAATTTCTACCACACCTTTGATTCCTGATAATTGACGTTTTACTACCCAATCCTGAATAGTTCTCAAATCAGTAACAGAATAATTAGCTTTAAACTCCGGTTTTACCTCTAAAGTATATTGAAAAATCTCTCCTAATCCAGTGGTAATAGGCCCCATTTCTGGTGTTCCAAAACCTTCGGGAATTTTTTCAGAAGCCGATTTTATTTTTTCAGCAATAAGTTGTCTTGGTAAATAAGTCCCTAAATCATCTTCGAAAACAATGGTTACTACAGATAAGCCAAATTTTGAAATGGAACGAATTTCTTTAACTCCTGGTAGATTTGCCATCTCAATTTCTACAGGATAGGTAATGAATTGCTCAATATCTTGTGTAGAAAGATTTCTAGAAGTGGTGATAACTTGAACTTGATTATTAGTTACATCAGGAACTGCACCTATCGATATTTGAAATAAAGAAAATATTCCAAAACTAAATACTCCTAAAGTAAAGAGTAAAATAATCAATTTGTTTTTTAAACTAAAAGCTATGATTTTCTCAAGCATAAAAGAAGTCTATTTATAATTCACAAAAATAGAATATAAATATACGTTTTTTCTTAAGAATTACTTAAGTCTTTTCTTGGAATTATTAAATTAACTTTTGTGCCTACTCCTTCTTTACTAACTATGTTCAACTCTATCGAAAGTAGTGAACATAATCGTTGAACAATGGACAGTCCTATTCCAACACCTTTAATTTCAGTCAAAGAAGCAATATGATTAGATCGAAAAAAGGGCTGAAATATTTTTTCTAAATCAGCTTTTGCAATCCCAATTCCATTGTCTGAAATAACACACTCAATCTGTTGCTGTTTTTTGTTTAATTGAATTTCAACGGCACCATTAGTATTGGAATATTTTAATGCGTTTGAAATTATATTATTGATTATTATTGAAAGTAAATAATGATCTGACTCACAATAAATATCATCTTTAAATGATTTTACAACCTCAATTTGTTTTGATTCAATTAATGAAGATTGTCTTATTATACTCTCAAAAAATAATTCATTCAAATTCACGGATTCTATTTTTAGAGATTGTTTCTGATTTTCGTATCGAGCCAACAATAATAACTGATCGACAAGATGATTTAAGTGATTTACTTCTGCAATACAAAAATTAATTTTTTCCTCGTATTCTAAAGTTGTTCTTGGTTTTCTAATTAAGACTTCTAAAGTTCCTTTTATAATCGTCAACGGAGTCCTAAGCTCGTGAGAAGCATCCGATGTGAATTGTTTTTCTCTTTCAATAGCACTTTCCAGTCGGTCTAATAAACTATTAATTGTTTTAGAAAGTACATACAATTCATCTTTAGTTTTAGGCAAAGGTATTCGTGACTTTAAATTGTCTTTTGTAATGGCATTTGAAGTCGCCATTATTGCATTGATGGGTTTAATACTTCGGCCCGCAATTACCCTCGCAATTAAAAACAACAGAACTAATATCGTGGGGAAAGCGATCAATAACACTTCTAAAAGATCATTAAGTACTCTATGTGAATTCTCTAACGACATAGCTACCATCAGGTACCCTACAATATTTTTTTTATAATAAATAGGTAATTGAATTTGGCGAATCGACTTCCCTTCTAATTGGTAATCAAATAATTGATTAGAAGGTATTGTTGAGTTAAATCGCAAATTACTGTTTTTAAGATTTGGCGATTTTTCTACTAGTTGTTTATGTTCGTCTACAAATTGTACAAAGACAGGATTTACATCAATGGTATTGTGCTCTCTTTCCATCCACTCGTCCTTGTGAATCAAATGAAAATCACTTTCAGTTATTGAAATTTCCTTTAAATGCTTGGCAGACTCCGATTGAATGTCATCATTTATATGACTATACACACTAAAGCTGACACTAAAATAAATCACTACAAAAACAACTGCCATTAACAATGCTGTTGATATTATGTAAAGCTTAGCAATTCTATTTTTAAAAGAAAGTTGTTGCATAAATTAGTCGTTAGCTATATACCCTACACCACGAATAGTTTTGATATACTGTTCTTCTTTTTTTAAGTTTAATTTTTTTCGGATAGCATTCATAAATACATCTAATACTCCAGTGTCGTAGTCAAAATGAATATCCCAAACATCTTCAATTATTTGAGTTCTTGTGCATACTTTACCTTTGTTTGTTACTAAATAACACAACAATTCAAATTCACGATGGGTTAGAGTTACTTCATTGTTGCCAATATAAACAAGATGATTATCACGATTAATTTCAATAGGCCCTAATCGTAAAATAGAGGTTGGTGTTGTAGCTCTAAAATGGATTTTGATTCGTTCAACCAATTCATCAAAACTGAATGGTTTTTTGATATAATCATTGGCACCAGCCCGAAGTCCTTCTATGGTTTCTTGAGTGGTATCTTTTGCCGTTAAAAAAATGATGGGAGTCGTTGTATTCTTTAATCGGAATTTTTCACAAACTTCTAATCCGGTCATTTTAGGTAACATCCAATCTAGTAAAACTAAATCAAAACTTTCTTTTAAAAGTAATTGTAACCCTATTTGACCATCTGATGCAGTAGTAACACTAAAACCCTCTTCTTCCAATCCTTGTTGTAAGAATTGAACGATTCCAACTTCATCTTCGACTACTAATATGTGCATATTTTAATAATAAATTTAGTTTTTACTGCATAATAAACTTAAAGGCAATCGTAGCTATACTAGCATTAAGTCTGTCAGTTCGCTCGTATTGATGAAATCTGAAATCAATATTCTTAAGTCCAAATTGCCAAATTTTAGCCGAGGCAAAAATATCTGTATAATTGATGCCAAAACCAAATTGTTTGGTATCAAAGGTAGCTAAATCTGGGTCAGATGTATAATATTGTTCTGTTGAAAGATGTTGTTCATAAGGAGCATAGTATTTTGATTCTGTTTGTTTATAATATCTAAATGTTGGAAACACCGTAAATTTATCGGATAATTTGATAGGTAATTCAATACTTGCTGTATGCGCTTTTATATCCCAGTCATCAGAATAATAGCGATAATAGGTTCGCAATACTAAATATTCATTGATGTAATAATTAATACGAGCTCCTAAAGGCAATTTAAAACGAGTATCAGGTAATCGTTCAATATCATCGGCTAATTTAAACACTCCGTTATTGGCTGTGCTTTCATAATTAGTGATGTATTGAGATTGTCCAATAAAAAAGTTCGTTTTATCCGCAAAATAAATACGATGATAAGGTGTTGATAATAAACCTTGTTGTTGCAATACATCAAAGAAAATTGAAAATTGTAATCGTTTTGTTAACACTTGAGAAAATCCAAAAGAAGCGGAATACGAATTTCTATTAGTTAGGGACAAATCTTTAAACTTAGTAGGTAAATAAGTCTCTGTCGCTGTAACTCCATTTTCATTATAAACAGTCACTCCACTAAAATAACCTTGACTTAAAAAATTGTTTCCGTATTTTGAATATTCGTGTAATTCTGTTGGATAAATAGGACGCCATTGATCTAAATAGACATTCGCTTTGAGATTTATTTCTGTGTTTTTTTCGTTAAAAAGAGTTGCAATTCCTCCACCAAAACCTACCGATGTATAGTCGTATTCATTTGAAAACGAAACATCTGCATTCCAAATAAAATTTCTCGAATCACTACTATGACTGTAATTGGCCATAAATGAAACTAGTTCATCACTTTTAGAAGCTCCTGAAGAAGCTTGCCAAGGTGTACCATAAGGGCCTGTTGCTGATGCGGCTTTAGAATTTACTTTTTTATCATCATCGTCATCATCACCACCTGAAGCCCCAGAATTGTTGCCACCCCCGGAGGCACCTGAGGCATTGAACGGATTGATGTTGCTTGAAGAAGCTGAAGAATATGCTGAAATTCCAACATCAACAGTCAAAACATCATCATCATTCAAAGGCATTGCAACGGTAATATTAGAAGCGATATCGGTTAGTTTTTCTGTACCAATACCTCCCGAAACAGATGATTTTGAACCGTCTTGTTGGTAATAACTAGCCAAAAAATCTACTTCGGTACTTTCTAAAACTCTTTTTTTGAATGTGGATGATTTATTCCCTTGGGAATATCCAAAACCGATACAAAAAAGAAATACAATTATATTGATTTTTTTCATTGAAATTATCGTATTGAATTATTCATTAGTTGCAACCACAACCTCCACCCGATTTTCCTCCATTGGCTCCAGCCGCAGCTTCTCTATACACCTGAAAAGTTGTTTCGTATTTTTCGGCTGTTCGTGCCGCCAATTTCATATCGACATCATTAATTTTTTCTTTTTCATATTCTTTAACCGAAGTACAAGATTGTGTGAATAAAAGAATAATTAAGATTAAACTAAATTTCTTTTCCATCTGTTATTTATTATATTTTTTAATGTCAATTCCTTTTGACGAATGAATTTTCCCTTTATCATCCACAATAATACATTCAATTCCTTTTAGTTGATTGACCAAATCCAATCCAACTTCGACTCCTAATACAAAGATTCCTGTAGCCAAAGCATCGGCAATCTCAGTTTGTTTGGCAAATACAGAAACACTTACCACTCCTTGCGCGGGATAGCCAGTTCTTGGGTCAATAATATGTGCATAACGAACACCATTAAACACTACAAATTTTTCGTAACTACCTGAAGTCTCTACAGAACTGTTTTCTAAAGGAAAAGTGGCAAAAACTTTATTTTTATTCATTGGATTAATGATTCCCACCGTCCAAGGTTTTCCGTTGCATTGTTTCCCCCAAGCATTGATATCTCCCGACACATTCACAATCCCTGAATTACAACCATTGGCTAGTAGTAAATCTTTCACTTTATCAGCAATATAACCTTGTCCTATTCCTCCAAGACCTAATTTCATTCCAACTAATTTTAGAAAAATCGATTGATCTTGCTTGTTCAAAACGATATTTTTATATCCAATTTTAGCCACCGATTTTTTAATAGTTTCTTCCGAAGGCATTGCCGTCATACTTCCATCGAATTTCCAAATTTTATCCATTGAGGCATACGAGATATCAAAAGCACCATCTGTTAGTTCAGAAATTTTAATGGCTCTTGCTACCAATTCAAAAACTTCCGAATCTACTTTTATAGCTTTAATACCTGCATTTTTATTTACCAATGATATTTGGGTAGTCGGAATCCAATCGGATATTTGATTCTCAATACGTCTTACTTCTGTGATGGCTAAGTCCGTAAATTGTTTCCCTTCCAGAGAGTCTTTAGCTACTACAGTAATCTCAAATGGACTTCCCAGCATAGATACCTTTTTCTTGTATTCCATTTGTCCAAAAGAATAGCAACTGAGAATCAAAAAAACAGCTGTGATATACTTTTTCATTATTTTTCGAAAGAGTGAAGTAATTGAATGTAATCAGCGGCAGAAAGGTTCTTATACCCTTCCATTCCTAAAATATTACCCGATTTATCTAACAAAACAACTAAAGGAAAATTACCAGATTGGTTGTACTTTTCGGCTAACTTTTTATTGGTTTCCGCCAAAGTTGCATCCAATTGATTGGCTTTTTTCTTTGGAAAATCAGCTTTGTATATTACCCATTTAGTTTGAGATTCTTTTTTAAACTCGGCAGATTGCCAAACGGTTTTGTCTAATTTTATGCAAGGCGCACACCAATCCGATCCCGAAAAAACTAAAACTATATTTTTATTTTCAACTAAAGCTTGATTTTTGGCTTCTTCAAAAGTACTTTTCCAATTTTGAGAATATCCTAAGTTGGCAATAAACAGCAACAGGAATACAATTATTTTTTTCATTTGATAAAAGATGATATTCAATTAATTATACAAAAATAACTCAAAACTAGCTGTTTTATTTTGTTTGCATTTTAATTTAAGTCAAACTTAAGTTTTGATTTTTAAAGAATTTTAAACCAAATGGAACAATTACGTTTCAATTTAAGAATATCCTAATTTTACATTCATTCATAGTATTCTCAAATTACTTATTTTTGTAAAAAATATTACTACTATGTCTTTACTTAAAAAATTATCCCCTTTTTATAATCTTACCTTATTTTATATTATAGTAAGTTTTATTTTAAGAATTGTTTTATTATTTCATCCAATTACCCAAGCTACATTTTCTTGGATAGATACCATTAAAATATTTAGTCTAGGGATTCTTTCAGATGGACTGGTTTTTACAGTCTTAAGTGGTTTTCTATGGTTGTATTTGATTTTTATATCCAATTCAAAATACCTAAAACCTACAGGATATATTGTATTTGGACTTCTAGTCAGCCTATTCCTGTATATTGCGTTTGGAAACACTGTCCTAAATGAATATGGTGGAGCGCTACCTGAAATTGGAATGATTTTTATTGGACTGAAAACATTGCTTTTTGGATTGTTATTATTTCTCCCAAAATACAGAAATACTATTCGTTTTTGGTTATTTTCTTTTGTGATTTTTTTGTTTGTAACTCTAATTCTTCAAAATGCGATAAGCGAATTTTTCTTTTGGAATGAATTTGGAGTAAAATACAATTTTATTGCTGTCAATTATCTGGTTTATACAAACGAAGTGATTGGGAATATTATGCAATCGTATCCTGTAATTCCTATATTTTCAGCTTTATTTTTAATCTCTGGAAGTATCACTTATTTCATTATTAAGAGATCTAAAAACTATATTGAAGCTATCCCTTCATTCACTGAAAAAATAAAAATTTCAGGACTTTACCTAACAATGTTAGCTTTATCTTTAGTTACAATACCTTATTTAGCTGCCAAAGAAAATTCTCAAAACATCTTTACAAATGAGTTACAGTCTAATGGTGTTTATAAATTCTATTTAGCTTTTATCCATAGTGAATTAGATTATTTTAAATTCTACAAAACAATCCCAAATCAGGAAGCATACGCTATAATAAAGAAACAAATTCCTGGTAATAGTCATGAATCAACTTTGAGACGCATTAGTGGAAAAGGAACTGAAAATCATAAAAACGTTGTCTTAATAACCATAGAAAGTTATAGCGCTGATTTCATGAAAGCTTATGGAAACAAAAATTCTATTTCTCCTTTTTTAGATAGCTTAGCTAACCAAAGTCTCCAATTCACTAATTTATATGCCGTAGGAAATCGTACTGTTCGTGGATTAGAGGCTGTAACATTGTGCTTTCCTCCTACAGCTGGAGAAAGCATTGTAAAACGAAAAGATAATAAAAATAAATTTTCTACTGGAAACGTATTCAAACAAAAAGGATATCAGGTCAAATACCTGTATGGTGGCGATGCTTTTTTTGATAATATGGAAGATTTCTTTTCTGGAAACGGCTATGAAATTGTTGATAAAAAATCCCTACTACCAAGCGAAATTAGTTTTGCTAATGTTTGGGGAGTTTGTGATGAAGATATGGCTAAAAAAGCTATTAAAGTAATGAATTCAGAAGCCAAATTAGGCAAACCTTTCTTCAATCATTGGATGACTGTGAGTAATCATCGACCTTTTACCTATCCAAATAATAAAATTGACATTCCTGGAGATGCTAAATCTAGAGATGGTGGTGTAAAATATACCGATTATGCTTTGAAGCAGTTTTTTGAAATGGCTAAAAAGCAAACTTGGTTTACAAATACAGTTTTTGTTATTGTAGCTGATCATTGTGCCTCTAGTGCAGGAAAAACAGAACTCCCATTAGATAAGTACCGAATACCTGCTATGATATACAGCCCTGGTTTTATAAATCCGAAGAAATCAACTCAGTTAATGTCGCAAATTGATTTAATGCCTACAGCAATGGGATTGTTGAATTTTAATTACGAAAGTAAATTTTATGGACAAGATGTATTTCAGCCTGATTACAAACCAAGAGCTTTGATTGCTACTTACCAAGATTTAGGATTAATAAAAGACAATGTATTGACTATTATTTCGCCTAAACAACAAGTAAAACAATTTCAATTAAATTTAAAACCAGATCAATCAATGGCTCCTGAATTTAGATTGTATTATGATCAAATCCTATTAAAAAAAGAAAGACCTGATCTAATTAAAGAAACTGTTGCTTACTATCAAACCGCTTCAGAGATGCTGAAGAAAAAGAAATACGAAAAGAATTAAAAAAAAGGTGCTATTGTAATAGCACCTTTTTTTTAATCAAAATCTTTTTCACTTTCTATGCCAAATAATTTTCCTTGATTCCAGAGTAATATATCAGATTTTAAATTACTCTTATTTCGATCTGTCAATTCCGATGAATCCAAACCAGATAAATCAGGCTTTCCAGCATTAACCCAAGCAGTATACCAATAACTAGAAGTCATTACAATAGCTTTCTTCAATTGCTTTTCTACCATTCCATTTAATGCTTGATTGTATCTTTTTACATATTCATCTGTGTGAATCAAATCATTGAATTTATTTCTAGCAATTGTTCCTTTAGGATCTATTACATACATTTTTTCATTCCCAATCGACTCTCTTAAATCTTTATCTGCTGCTAATAAAGTAGCTACCAAGGCATGTGAATCATTAATAATATCCCATGTTGTTGCTTCTATATTACTGATGTATTTTGCCTCTTCGGTATGAAAATTATAATTTTTACCAAACATCTCAGGAATACGGGCTTCCCATAACGCATGGATTCCCTTTTGGTTTGTTAATAGACCATCGTGGTTTACCGAAGTATGTAATGGCATATGAGCATCGCCTATATAATGACCTAAATCAGCGGCCAAAAATAAAATTTCAGTTTTACGCTTGTCTTTAAAAGCCTTAGTTAATTTCACCATAACGTCCTGAATATACCAAGGTAAAATCCCATTGCTTGACAAGAATTTTTCATCGTACTTTTTCTTGATTAATTCGGGTGTTTTAGGGATAGTATCAGTTGCACCATAATTTTCTAAATCAATATAATGACGTGGTTTTTCAGCATTATCACGTAATGTATATTTTCTTAAATCTGGAACCGTTGATTCTTGAGTTACAAAATCAATATGATTGTAAAAAAATGTTCGTACACTTTCTGGAAGTGCTAAAACCGCTGCTTTATTAATATGTTCATGCCCAAATGGTCCCCAAGAAATAACCGCAAAAGATACTATTGCAATTACTGTACTTACCGTTAAGGACTTAAATAAATTTAGTTTCATAATTTAAAATTTAAAGATGTAAATATATTCATAAAAGAGAAATTATAACAATCCGTTATATTTTCTAATAAACCATTCTGAAGTGAGTATAGCAGCTATAATTAACAACAATGAACTCCACTCAATAAGAGGATTTCTTACAATTACATTTTTTTGTATTGCTGTATAATTTTCTTGTGCTACTAATCGATTTATCAAATCATTTGTTTGGCTAGGATAATAAATCTTCCCATTTGTATGGTTAGCCAAACTATTTAATTTTGCAAAATCAGGATTTACAAATTGTTTTTCAATATCATAATCAATGATCTCAAAGTGTCCTGAATAACTATCTCTAGAATTTAGTTCTGTAATTAAAAAATTGTATTTCCCAGCCGAAAGTCCGTCAAGATTGGTTTCGAAAGAGTTAGTCCCTCTCTGCAGATTATAATTTTTAACTTTTTTGGTTTGTCTATTCGTTACCGAAATAGTTAATCTAGCCTTTTCGTCAAAATCATAATTCTTATTGAAATAGTGCGCTCTTATAGTAATATCATCTGCAGTAGTATAAAATTGTTCATGATCAACAACTAATGATTTTCTATTCGTATTCGAAGCTAAAAATTGAATGATCTTATCTATAAAAATATCATACTTTTCAAAAGATTGATTGTCTCTATAACTTTTTGAACGCCATTGCCAACTATTTTCCCCTAAAAAAAAAGCTTTTCTTTTGCCTTGATTTTCAACAAAAGCTAGTAAAGGAGATTGAGTCAAAACTCCTTTTATCTTAGAATAAAGCAATACCGAAACATTGCTGTTGGCCATAATCTTTCCAAAATTATTTTGTAAAGGAGGATACGATTCAAAATCAATCATATCAATTGCAAAAAAATTAAAATTAGAATTAACCGTTCCAAAATAATCTTCTGCTAGATTACTCATTTTGAATTGTAAATCTTCTTGTTGTTGATTTAAAAAATTAAAATCAGTGGCTCTCCCTGTGATGATAAAAGTATTTACTCCTGCTTTTTTAACGACTTCAAAAGCTTGTTTAAAAGTTTGATTCGGTTGATAAAAAATGACAACATTATTTTTCTCTAATTCACTACTATTGTTTGGATTAACTATTTTTACTTTACGTTGTAAATTAGATTCAATAGCACGTTTCAATGCTCCAATATCAGGATGATTAATTGCTGTAACTACTGTGATGTCGGTTTTTTGATCAATTACTTCAACTGCAAAATTTTTACTGTTATTAAAACGATTCATTTCTTTCGTAGAAGATGAAAGCGTAGCCTTGTACAATTGTAAACCAATTTTATCTGCTGGCAATAGTAGTTGAACTATTCCTGTATTATTGGCTGGGGATAGTATAATATTTTGACTTATTACTAAACTTCTACCTTGTGAAATTTCTAAATTAGCCGATATTGTTTTGTCTCCAGAGTAGGAAAAAAATACTTCTACAGGGAATTTATTTTTATAAAAAGCATATTTATTGACATTAATTTGATTTATTTTTAAGTCAAATACTTTTGTTGTATCTCCCAAAATAATTGGGTAAATACTATTAATGGTATCAAAACTATACTCATAATCAGCACCAATAGTTTGATTACCATCTGTCAAAATAATTGTAGGGAAAATTTTGTTCTTGTACGTTTTTTTTAAAGCTTTAGCAACAGCATCTAAATTAGTTTGTTTTCCTTTAAAATTAAACTTTTTAAAGGCTTGAAAATCTTCATCAAATTGATACGTATGGATAGTAAATTTTTCATTTAAAGCAGTGTTAGAAATTATTTTTTGATAACTCCTCAAAGCATCTTTATTTGATTTTAAAAACGAAACTGAACTAGAATTATCCATTACTAGCACTAAAGGTGTTTTTTCTACTACATAGGTCTTTCTTGTAATTATTGGATTAATTAATACAATTAAAATCCCTAAAAAGGCTAAAAAACGTAAAAAAGCCAAGAACAAAATTAAGTTAGACTTGTTCTTGGCTTTAAATATATATTGAAAGTAAGCTAAACCTGCAGCAATCAAAACAGAAAAAATCAGCGCTATGATTGTATTGGTTTCCATTGTTTTCAAAATTATAGTTTGATTGCAAAATCAAACTCTTTATACAAGAAATTATGTTAGCATTCCACCGCAAACATTTAACACCTGTCCTGTTACAAAAGCACTCATATCCGAAGCAAAGAAAAGGCAAGCATTAGCTACATCATCCGTTGAACCACCTCTTTTCAATGGAATACCGTCTCTCCAACCTTGAACTACTTCGGGACTTAATTTAGCGGTCATTTCTGTCTCAATAAACCCTGGTGCTATCGCATTGCAACGAATATTTCTTGAACCTAATTCTAGTGCAATCGATTTGGTAAAACCAATTACTCCTGCTTTAGATGCAGCGTAGTTTGCCTGACCTGCATTTCCTTTCACTCCTACTACACTACTCATATTGATAATAGATCCTGAGCGTTGTTTTAAAAATGTTTTTTGTGTAGCCTTGGTCATATTAAAAACTGATTTTAAGTTGACGTCTATTACTTCATCATAATCTGCTTCTGACATGCGCATCAACAAATTGTCTTTTGTAATTCCAGCATTATTAATCAAAATATCAATAGTTCCAAACTCCTCTACAACAGCATCTACAAATGTTTGCGCTTGATTAAAATCAGCTGCGTTTGATTGATATCCCTTGGCTTTAATTCCCATTGCATTTAATTCATTTTCTAGAGCCAATGCAGATTCTACAGACGAACTATAGGTAAATGCAATATTAGCACCATGTTTTGCAAACACTTCAGCCACTCCTTTTCCGATTCCACGGCTAGCACCAGTAATAATGGCTACCTTTCCTTCTAGTAATTTCATAGTATAAAAACTAAATATATTATTTTAATAAGACAAATACTGATTACAACTTTAATGATAATCAAAGTTCAAATATAATAATAAATAGAGAATATACGAAACGAATCACCGTCACTATTATAGTATATAAAATAACAGTTATTTGAAATTTTAATTTATATTTATACAATTAATTTATTACGATTACGTTGTAAATAATCCTAAATCATTCAATACCCAAATAATTATGACAAAAACAAATTCCTTATGTGTTTTTTTGATTGCACTAACCTTATTATCGTGCAGTAATCATGACAACAATTCAACAACAGATTCCTATCCTAATATAACCGCTACTTTTTCAGGAAAAATTGATTTAAATAATCTAAGCAATTATGCCAATCAACCCAAGCCTGCTTATATCACAAAAGATAATACTGCAGGCAACCCAATAACTGACAAGGGAGCTACTTTAGGAAGAGTATTATTTTATGATAAAAATCTATCTTCAAATAATACCATTTCTTGCGCCTCTTGCCACATCCAAGCCAATGCCTTTGGAGATACTGAAATTGCAAGTGCAGGTGTCAACGGAACTACTACCAGACACGCTATGAGATTAATCAATAGTCGATTTGCTAATGAAACCAAGTTTTTTTGGGATGAAAGGGTCACAACTTTGGAAGCACAAACATCAGAGCCTATCAAAAATCATATTGAAATGGGGTTTAGTGGTACTAGTGGAGACGGTTCAATTACTACTCTAATCGGTAAACTTCAAAACATAGGATACTATAAAGAGCTATTCAAATTTGTATATGGTTCAGAAACTATTACTGAAAACAAATTACAACTTGCATTAGCACAATTTGTTAGGAGCATCCAATCTTTTGACTCAAAATACGACAGCGGAAGAGCCTCCGTACAAAATGACAATCAAGCATTCCCCAACTTTACAGCCCAAGAAAATCAAGGGAAAAATTTATTCTTAACCCCTCCTGTATTTGATGCTAATGGGGTTAGAACTTCTGGAGGTTTAGGATGTGCAGGATGTCATGCCCCTCCTGAATTTGATATTGATCCTAACACAAAAAACAACGGAATTATAGCTGTTTTAAACGGTACCGGTATTGATATTACTAATACTAAAGCTCCTTCTTTGAGAGATTTAGTAAAATCAGATGGAACCCCTAATGGGCCTATGATGCACACAGGTAATTTTGCAACATTACAAAATGTTATCGGTCATTATGGAAATATCACTATTGCTCCCAGAAATACTAATCTAGATCCACGATTAACCCCAAATGGAATAGGACAACAATTAAATTTAACCGCAACTGAAGTAAATGCTTTAATTGCTTTTATCAAAACCCTAACAGGAACAAATGTGTATACAGATACTAAATGGTCTACTCCTTTTAAACAGTAATCATTTTAACAATTAATAATAAAAAACGCCTCACATTTGTGAGGCGTTTTTATATTAAAATAAAATAGGATTAACCTAAAACTTCTTTTACTTTTTTACCTATTTCAGCTGGAGAATCAACCACATGAATACCATTTTCTCTCATGATTCGTTTCTTCGCTTCAGCAGTATCATCAGCACCTCCTACAATAGCACCTGCGTGCCCCATTGTACGTCCTGCTGGAGCAGTAACTCCTGCGATAAATCCAACAACTGGTTTACGATTACCATCTGCTTTAATCCACTTAGCAGCATCTGCTTCTAATTGACCTCCAATTTCACCAATCATAACAATACAATTAGTTTCTGGATCATTCATTAATAATTCAACCGCTTCTTTTGTAGTTGTTCCAATGATTGGATCTCCTCCAATACCAATTGCAGTAGTAATTCCTAATCCTTGTTTAGCTACTTGATCTGCTGCTTCGTACGTTAAAGTCCCTGATTTAGAAACAATACCTACTGTTCCTTTTTTGAAAACAAAACCTGGCATAATTCCAACTTTTGCTTCACCAGCAGTAATAACACCTGGACAGTTAGGTCCAATAAGCCTTGCATTTCTTTCTTTAACATAGCTATTGGCTTTAATCATATCAGCTACTGGAATTCCTTCAGTAATTGCAATGATTACTTTAATTCCTGCATCGGCAGCTTCCATAATAGCATCAGCAGCAAATGCTGGCGGAACAAAAATGATTGAAGTATCAGCACCTGCTTGTTCAACAGCATCTTTTACAGTATTAAAAACAGGACGGTCTAAATGAGTTGTTCCTCCTTTACCTGGAGTTACACCGCCTACAACGTTTGTACCATATTCAATCATTTGAGAAGCATGAAACGTCCCTTCGCTTCCTGTAAATCCTTGAACTATTATTTTGGAATTTTTATTAACTAAAACACTCATGATATATTTTTTATTTTGATTTTAAAAATTGCTATGCAAAAGTAAGGTTTTGAAATTATTTTTGAACTTTTTAATTGAAAAATAAATTAAGAAATTTGACTCATTTGATAGCCTCTGTATAATTTATCGTCTTTTAATTGCCAAATTACTATGAAATTTGCTAAAAACATCTCTTCTCTTGGATTTTCAATTGTCTTTACATAGTGAGAATACCGAACAGATACTAGATCGTTTTCTGAAAGAATATGACTTATTCTAACCTTCGATCGAACATATGCTTTACCTAAATCATTTGCTAAGTTAAGTATTGAATCATAGTTCAATTGTACGAATCCTTTACTACTATTCCAATCTAAAATAATTTCAGGATGAAGAAAATCTTTCATCACTTCAACATCAATTAAAGCATCTGATTTGTAAAAATTCTGTACTATTTTTTTTGCAGACATTATTTCAATTTGTTTAAAAGTTCCGGTATTTTTTTAATATTGGCTAATTGTTTTAATTTTTCTCTAGATTCTTCTATTGGAGTGCCAAAATATGATTTTCCTCCTTCAATAGATTTAGTTACTCCTGTTTGCCCCATTACCACTGCTTTTGTTCCAATTGTAATACCACTTGTTGTCCCTACTTGCCCCCAAAGAGTTACTTCATCTTCAATAATCACGCAACCTGCTATTCCTGTCTGCGAAGCTATTAAACATTTTTTGCCTATCACAGTATCATGTCCTACATGTACTTGATTATCTAATTTACTTCCTTCACCTATAGTTGTGTCACCTGTAACTCCTTTATCAATGGTACAAAGTGCACCAATGCCAACATTGTTTTCAATGACTACTCTTCCACCTGAAAGTAACTGATCAAATCCTTCGGGTCTTTTTTTATAGTAAAAAGCATCTCCTCCAATTACAGTTCCTGCATGAATAATTACATTATCTCCAATTATGGTATGATCATAAATTGCTACATTAGAATGAATCAAACAATTTTCACCTATAATTACATTATTCCCAATAAAAGCATTGGGTTGTATTATTGTTCCTTGACCTATTTTAGCGGTAGCTGAAATAGACACATTTGAAGATTGAAAAGGTTTAAAATGTTTAGTCAAAACATTAAAATCTCTGAAGGGATCATCTGAAATTAATAATGCTTTGCCAACAGGACAATCCACTTCTTTATTGATTAGCACAATAGTAGCTTTTGATTGTAGTGCCTTATCATAATATTTTGGATGATCTACAAAAACAATATCACCCGGTTCTACTACATGAATTTCATTCATTCCCAAAACAGGAAAATCAGCATCGCCAATAAAACTACATTGAATTAAATTAGCAATTTCTTTTAAAGTATGTGGTTTCGGAAATTTCATGTCTTAAAAATAATAAGGTTGACTACACTATGCATAATCAACCTTGTCAATCTTTGGTTTTATTTATTCTTTTACACGTTCCATATAAGAACCAGTAGCCGTATCAATTTTTATCTTATCACCTTCGTTTATAAATAAAGGCACATTTACAATTGCACCGGTTTCAACAGTAGCTGGTTTTGTTGCATTTGTTGCTGTGTTTCCTTTTACACCAGGTTCAGCATAAGTCACTTCTAAAACAATCGAAGCAGGCATATCTACAGACAAAGGTGCTTCTGTTTCAGCATTAATTTGGATCATTACATTCGTCCCTTCTTTTAATAAATCTGGATTATCTAAAACATTTTTATTCAATGTAATTTGTTCAAAAGATTCATTATTCATGAAATGAAATTGATCGCCTTCTGCATAAAGGTATTGGAATGTATGTGTTTCTACACGAACTTCATCAATTTTATGTCCTGCAGAAAAGGTATTATCTAATACTTTCCCGTTCGTTAAAGATTTTAATTTAGTTCTCACAAAAGCAGGTCCTTTCCCTGGTTTAACGTGAAGGAATTCAATAATTTTATAAATATCATTATTGTATTTAATGCATAATCCGTTTCTAATATCTGATGTACTTGCCATTTTAAATTGTATTTATTTCTATTTAATTTTATTAATAATTACCACTGTATCCTTTCATTACCCCTCTTGATGAGTTTCGGATAAAATCTAGAATTTCATCGCGCTCTGGAGTAGCTTCCATTTCAGCCTCAATAATACCAATTGCTTGGGTAGTATTGTAATTTTTTTGATATAGAATACGGTAGATATCTTGAATTTCTCTAATTTTCTCTGTGGTAAATCCTCTACGTCTTAGGCCTATAGAATTAATCCCAACATAAGACAATGGCTCTTTTGCTGCTTTTGTAAATGGAGGGACATCCTTTCTTACCAAGGAACCTCCAGAAATCATAGCATGATCACCAATGTGAATAAATTGATGAACTGCAGCTAATCCACCAATTACAGCATAATTACCTACAATTACATGTCCTGCTAAAGCTACACCATTTACAATAATAGCATTGTTTCCTACAACACAATCATGGGCAATGTGCGCATAAGCCATAACTAGACAATTATCTCCAATGACTGTTTGTCCAGAAGCAACTGTTCCTCTATTGATAGTTACACATTCTCTAATAGTACAATTATCTCCTATAATTGCCAGAGAATCTTCTCCTCCAAATTTTAAATCTTGTGGCACAGCCGATATTACTGCTCCTGGAAAAATATTACAATTTTTACCAATTCTGGCTCCTTCCATTATGGTTACATTAGAACCAATCCAAGTACCATCGCCAATAACAACATTATTGTGAATAGTAGTGAATGGCTCAATAACTACATTTTTGGCAATCTTGGCGCCGGGATGAACATATGCTAATGGTTGATTCATCTGTTTTCTTTTATAATTTCTATTAATTAGAAAATTCGCAGTAAAACTAATGCGAATTTTCTAAATTTTATTGTTTTTTAGCTATTTGAGCCATTAATTCTGCTTCGGCTACTAATTTCCCATTGGCGTATGCATTAGCCTGCATATGACAAATACCTCTTCGTATAGGGGTAATCAAGTCACATTTGAATATTAAAGTATCTCCTGGAAGCACTTTGTGTTTGAACTTCACATTATCCATTTTCATGAAATAAGTCAAGTAGTTTTCAGGATCTGGAACTGTACTTAAAACTAAAACGCCTCCCGTTTGTGCCATAGCCTCTACAATTAATACACCTGGCATTACTGGTGCTTCAGGAAAATGACCTACAAAGAAGTTTTCATTCATAGTTACATTCTTCATTCCTACCACATGATTCTCTGACATTTCGATAATTCTGTCAATTAATAAAAATGGTGGTCTATGAGGTAATGTAGCCATAATTTGATGTATATCCATCAATGGTTCTTGATGTAAATCATAGGTCGGAACAAAATTACGTTGTTCTATTTTTATAATTTTAGACAACTTTTTAGCAAATTGGGTGTTTACATAGTGTCCTGGCTTATTAGCAATCACTTTTCCTTGGATTCTTGTACCAATTAAAGATAAATCACCAACTACATCTAACAATTTATGTCTAGCCGCCTCATTAGGATAATGTAGCGTTAGGTTATCCAAAATACCATTCGGTTTAACCGTTAACTCGTCTTTACCAAATGCTTTTTTAAGATTTTCCATTGTAGTAGCTGATATTTCTTTATCAACATATACAATTGCATTATTTAAATCGCCTCCTTTAATTAATCCATTATCTAAAAGGGATTCTAACTCATGTAAAAAACTGAACGTTCTTGAATCTGAAAATTCATCTTTAAATTCAGAAAGGCATTTCATAGTAGCATTTTGGGTTCCTAAAATTTTAGTACCAAAATCTACCATAGTAGTAATACAGTAATTATCACTTGGCATGACTAAAATTTCACTACCCGTTGCTTCATCCGTAAACGAGATGACTTCTTTTACCACATAAACGTTACGTTTTGCCTCTTGCTCTTCAATTCCTGCTTTTTCAATAGCTTCAACAAAATATTTAGACGATCCATCCATTATTGGTAATTCCGATGAATCCAACTCAATAATTACATTATCCAAATCACATCCTGTCAATGCTGCTAAAACATGTTCTGGAGTTTGAATCTGAACCCCTAATTTTTCTAAATTAGTTCCACGCTGAGTATTAACCACATAATTAGCATCTGCTTCAATAACTGGCTGACCTTCTAAATCTACACGAACAAAGGTGAAACCGTTATTAGCTGGAGCAGGTTTAAAAGTCATTGTCACTTCTTTACCTGTGTGTAATCCAACTCCTGTTAATGAAATCGCTGTTTTGATGGTTTTCTGTTTAACCATTTTGTTTGTTTTTTTGATTTTGTATTTCTTTTTTTAACTCTTCTAATTCAGCCACAATCTTAGGTAAATTCTTAAAATGAATATATGATTTAGAAAAATCCGAATGATCAAATGCTAGACTTCCTTGTAGGATTTGTCCATCTTTAACATTTTTAGAAATTCCTGATTTTGCTTTAATGCCTACATTGTTTCCTACAGTAATATGCCCCGCAAAACCTACTTGACCACCTATCATACCACTTTTACCAATTTTAGTTGAACCTGCAATTCCTGTTTGAGCTGCTATAACAGTATTCTCTCCTATTTCAACATTGTGAGCGATTTGAATTTGATTGTCTAATTTTACTCCTTTGCGAATAATAGTTGACCCCATAGTAGCTCGGTCTATAGTCGTACAAGCTCCTATTTCAACATTATCTTCAATAACAACATTACCTATTTGTGGAATCTTTTTGTAAGTACCATCTGGATTTGGCGCAAACCCAAAACCATCTGAACCAATAACGGTTCCAGAATGAATCGTACAATCATTCCCAATAACCGTTTCTGAATATATTTTTACCCCTGCAAAAATGGTTACATTGTTTCCAATTACAGTATTATCACCCACAAATGAATTAGGATAAATTTTGACATTAGTACCTAAAACTACATTTTTACCAACATAACTAAAACTACCTAAATATAAATCTTCTCCGTATTGTACACTTTCATCCATAAATGAAGGTTGTTCTATACCTGTCTTATTCAATTTTACTTGGTTGTAAAATTCTAACAATTTGGTAAACGAGCTGTAAGCATCTTCAACTTTAATCAAAGTTGTTGTTACTGGAGATTCAGGCACAAATGTACTATTAACAATTGTTACCGAAGCCTGTGTGGTATATATAAAATTTTGGTATTTTGGATTGGATAGAAAAGTCAAAGATCCCTCCTGTCCTTCTTCTATTTTAGATAATTTAAAAACTTCTGCTTGAGGATTACCTACTACTTCTCCTTCTAAAATTTCTGCTATTTGTTCTGCTGTAAACTTCATTCAATAAGGATTATTTTTAATAGGTTTTAAAAGGTTTTGGATATTTAATAGCAATAGCCTTTTTTCGTTCAATTCGACAAAAATATAAAAAATAGATTTTATTATAACGTTTTATACTAGTTGTTTTGGAAAACAAATGTAATATTTAGTAACGAGCTTAGATAATGATTTCAAATTCAATTGATCGGAAGCTTCGACCACGTCTTCAATAGTTCTATCTTTTTTCAAAATACGAATAGGTTCTGCTTCTTTACTGTAGGCTTGATTTTTAATTTTTCCTTTAAAAATAAAGTAACTTGTCTCCGCAATTGAAATATTATTTTCTTCCGAAAAACGAAGCTGAAGAGGCGCTATTTCTTCTAAAAGTATTTTTTCAGAAGCCACTTTAATTTTTGGCAAATCTCTATTAATTATCATTTTACTTAGTGAAGACAAAATAAAATCATCTTGACTTTGCCATGATTTTAAGGCACTAATAATATCAAAATCGTCCAATTGAGAAAATGAATCAAGTGTATTTGAATCAAAATCCTCAAGTACAATTCTATTTTGCATAAAAAATAATAAAGGTTCGCTACAAGGCAATTGCACACCTTTTAAGGTTAATTCTTTGGCACGTTTTAGTACTTTTGTTAAAATCAATTCAGCCACTAAACTTGTTTTGTGTAAATAGGCCTGCCAGTACATTAATCGCCTAGACATCAAGAATTTCTCTACCGAATAAATCCCTTTTTCCTCAATTACTAAAACATCATCTACCACATTCATCATTTGGATTAGTCGCTCTGAATTGACATTCCCTTCGGCAACTCCGGAATAGAAACTATCACGTTTTAAATAGTCCATTCTGTCCATATCCAACTGACTAGAAATTAATTGCAACATGAATTTTCGATGGTATTCTCCTTTAAAAACTTCAATTGCTAAACTCAATTGACCGTTGAATTCGGTATTCAATTGATTCATAAACAATAATGAAATTGCTTCGTGATGCACATCCTCCACAATACTTTTTTCCATAGCATGCGAAAATGGTCCGTGTCCAATATCATGCAAAAGAATTGCTATATACAAGGCATTTTCTTCATCTTCCGAAATTAAAACTCCTTTAAAACGCAATACATCAACGGCTTTTTGCATCAAATGCATGCAGCCTAATGCGTGATGGAAACGGGTATGATTGGCTCCAGGATAAACCAAATACGACAGCCCCATTTGAGAAATGCGTCGTAAACGTTGAAAATACGGATGCTGAATTAAATCGTAAATTAAAGCGTTAGGAATTGTTATGAATCCATATATTGGATCATTAAATATTTTAAGTTTATTGATTTGGTTCACAATTTATTGCTTTGAGGTAACAAATATAAGTAATTTAGATTTTAATTTAGAAGCTGTTTTTTTTCTTAAATTTGTTGTAGAAACTACAAATTTGAGCTAATTCTTACATCATGGACAAAGAACAATTTCAACACGATAAACTTGATTTAATTCATTGGATTACTCAAATCCAAGACCATACTCTTTTAGAAAAAATCAAACATATAATGAGTACTTCAAATGAGAATTTACAGTTCACAAAAGAACAGGAATCTATTATTGCAATAGAAAAAGGACAAGAAATTACTTCTCAAAAGAATTCTGATGAGCTGTTGAATGATGCTAGAACGGACTATAAATTATAAAAAAAGGAGAGCAATGCTCTCCTTTTTTTATAATCTTCTCAACCAGATGTTTCTAAATTGAGTTTTACAACCATGATCTTGAAGTGAAATTACATCCTCACCGTGCGATTCTGGATAATTGTGTAACCCCATATACAAGGTCAATCCGTTAATTGTTGCATTGTTTTGCACTACCACTCCATTATGAAAAACAGTAATTCTTGCAGGCGCATCAATCAATCCATTGGCCTTAAAACGAGGTGCTGTATAGATTACATCATATACATTCCATTCCAAAGGTGTTTTCATTGCATTTACTAATGGTGGATGATCTTTGTAAATACTTCCTGCTTGACCGTTATTATAGGTTCTATTGTTATAAGAATCTAATACTTGTAATTCGTAACGATTTTGAAAAAATATACCACTATTACCTCTCATTTGGCCACCGTCAATTACTTCATCTGGGGCACTCCACTCAATATGCAATTGACAATCACCAAATTTCATTACAGTCTGAATATCTCCTGATTCTGGAACTACCTCAAAATAATCGTTGTTAACAATCTTCCATCCTGCTGGTTTGCTATTGTCTTTTTTGCTTACCCATTGATTTAAATTTTTTCCATCAAATAAGATAATTGCATCCGAAGGAGCATCGCCTACTTTTTTACCTGGCGTTATTACTTTAACTTCTGGGTTCCAAATTTCAGTCATTTCAGGTTTCATTGGCATAGGTGAAACCTCTGGAGGTGTGTTTACAAAAGCGTGTTGTGCAAAAGACGCAGTTACTGAAAATACCGTTAGCAGTACTGCGTTTTTAATTGTTTTAGTTTTCATAGTTTTTAGTTGATTTTATAAAGTATAAAAGTAGTAAAAAGGATAGCTTGTCCAAACAAAGTATTTATTTTTTTCAAAAAAATAAAAAACTCCGTAAGTCACTATTTTAGATTCCCTAATTTTAAAAAATTATATTTATTTTAGCAAATCAACACTTTAAAAACAGTAAATTGCTCTTTGTAATAGACAAACAATTATGGAAGAAACTATAAAAATACTTTGGGTAGATGATGAAATTGATCTTTTGAAACCTCATATTTTATTTTTGGAAAACAAAAACTACAACGTAACCACCTGTAATAATGGCTTAGATGCGATTGAAATTTTTGATAATAATAATTTCGATATTGTTTTTTTAGACGAAAATATGCCAGGTATGAACGGCTTAGAAACTCTTTCTGAAATGAAAGAAAAGAAGTCGTCTGTCCCCATGATAATGATTACCAAGAGCGAAGAAGAATATATTATGGAGGAAGCTATTGGTTCCAAAATTGCCGACTACCTAATTAAACCCGTAAATCCCAATCAGATTTTATTGAGTTTAAAAAAGAATCTCGATCATTCTCGTTTGATTTCACAAAAAACAACTTTGGATTACCAAAAAGAATTCAGAAAAATCACACTCGAAATGGCTTCGGTGACTTCTTTTGAAGATTGGATTGAATTGTATAAAAAATTGATTTTTTGGGAGTTGAAATTAGAAAATATCAACGATGCAGGAATGAGTTCCATTTTAGAATCTCAGAAAACTGAAGCCAATTCTCAATTTGGAAAATTCATAGAACGCAATTATGAATCCTGGTTTGAACCCAAAGCTGACCGACCTGTTTTATCGCATACGTTGTTCAAAGAATTAGTAGTTCCTGAAATTATTAAAAAAGACAAACCTGTATTTTTTGTTGTCATCGATAACCTGCGTTATGACCAATGGGAAGTTATTCAAAATGTGGTAAACAATCATTACAAACTAGAAAAAGAAGTGCCTTATTATGCCGTTTTGCCCACAGCTACACAGTATGCTCGAAATGCAATATTTTCAGGTTTGTTACCAATAGAAATGGAAAAACAATTCCCTGAATATTGGAAAAATGATACCGATGAAGGTGGGAAAAATAATTTTGAAGCCGAGTTTTTGAACGCCCAACTAAAACGTTTGGGATTAAATATTAAACAAGACTACTTTAAAATCACCAATTTAGCTAGCGGACGTAAATTAGTAGATAGCTTTAAAACATTAAAAACAAATGATTTGGTGACTGTTGTTTATAATTTTGTAGATATGTTATCACATGCTAAAACAGAAATGGAAGTAATTAAGGAACTAGCACCTGATGATAAAGCGTATCGTTCATTGACCTTAAGTTGGTTCAAAAATTCCCCACTTTTAGGTATGATTCAGCAAGCACAAAAATTAGGATTCAAACTAATTATTACTACTGATCACGGGACTATTAATGTAAAGAATCCTTCGAAAGTTGTAGGCGATAAAAACACTAGTTTGAATTTGCGATATAAAACTGGGCGAAGTTTGACTTACGAAAACAAAGATGTTTATGCGGTCAAGGATCCTAAAAAAATCGGTTTACCTAGTATCAATATGAGTAGTTCTTATATTTTTGCAAAAAATGATTTGTTTTTGGCGTATGTCAACAATTTCAATCATTATGTAAGTTATTATAAAAACACCTACCAACACGGAGGCATTTCTTTAGAAGAAATGATTGTCCCTTTTTTGGTATTTAATCCCCGATAAATGGAAAGAGTATTTACTATTGAACAACTAGAATCTGTTGCACAAGAAATAATTAATCAAAACCCTTATAAAGTTGTCATTTTTCATGGTGAGATGGGAGTTGGGAAAACTACTTTAATAAAACAGCTGTGTAAAAGTCTTGGTGTTTTAGAAGCTACAAGTAGTCCAACTTTTTCTTTAGTTAATGAATACGAAATTACTAATAATCAATTGGTTTATCATTTTGATTTTTATCGATTAAAAAATGAAATGGAAGCATTAGATATGGGGGCTGATGATTACTTTTATTCAGGAAATTGGTGTTTTATAGAATGGGCTGAAAAAATCCCTAATTTAATTCCTGAAGAGCATTCTATTGTAACTATTGAATTACTTCCTGACGGAAAACGCCATCTTCAACTGACTAATTCTTAGATATTTAAAAAAAGTAGAAAAAATTACGTAAATTGTACCTTTTAATTTGAATACGAAAATGTCTCTATCACCTTTTACTAAAGAACAATTATTACCTCAAGAAGAGAAATTAGAAATCGCAAAGCAAAAAAGCGAACTTTTTATTGGTATTCCAAAAGAAACCAGTCATCAAGAACGTCGAATTTGCTTGACTCCTGATGCGGTAAATTCTTTAACGTATCACGGACATCGTGTGATGATCGAGGCAGGAGCTGGAGCGAGTTCAAGTTATTCCGATAAAGAATATTCAGATGCAGGAGCCGAGGTTACTCAAGATACTAAAAAAGTCTTTGGCTGCCCGATGATTTTAAAAGTAGAGCCTGCTAGTTTAGCTGAAATTGAAATGATGAATCAAAATACGATTATCATTTCTGCTATTCAAATTAAAACAAGAAAAAAAGACTATTTCGAAGCACTTTCGAAGAAAAAAATAACTGCTTTAGCTTTTGAATACATCAAAGACGAAGACGGTACTTACCCTGCTGTCAAATCATTGAGTGAAATTGCAGGAACAGCATCAATATTAATTGCTTCTGAATTAATGATTGCTAATCAATTTGGAAAAGGATTACTTTTTGGAAATATAACCGGGGTTCCTCCTACAGATGTCGTGATTTTAGGTGCGGGAACTGTTGGCGAATTTGCCGCAAAAACGGCTATTGGTTTAGGAGCAAGTGTCAAAGTTTTTGACAATTCGATTACTAAATTGCGTCGTCTGCAAAACAATTTGAATCAACGCATTTTCACTTCAACCATTCAGCCAAAATCATTATTAAAAGCGTTAAGACGTTGTGATGTAGCTATTGGAGCTATGCGAGGAGCAGAACGTTGCCCTGTTGTGGTTACTGAAACAATGGTGGAACACATGAAAAAGGGAGCGGTAATTGTTGACGTTAGCATCGATACCGGAGGATGTTTTGAAACATCAGAAGTTACGACTCACGAAAAACCTACGTTTATTAAAAATGATGTGGTACATTATTGTGTACCTAATATTCCCTCACGATATTCAAAAACGGCTTCTCTTTCTATTAGTAATATCATCAGCCCTTATTTAATGCAAATTGCTGAAGATGGTGGTATTGAAAGCGCAATTCGTTGCAATAAAGGTCTAAAAAATGGTGTGTATATGTACCACGGGATTTTGACTAACAAAGCGATTGGTGATTGGTTTGGACTGTCTGACAGTGACATTAATTTAATTGTTTTTTAAACTAAGTTTCCTTTACCTTTGCCAAAAATTACTATATGAAATTCTTTCAACGTTTTGCGTATTATTTTCTAGGTCTTATTATGGGACTATTCTTTGTTTCAATGGTGTTCAGCGGAAAAGATACGCGTTGTAATTACTTTCCAAATGCCCGTGTATTAAACGATTTGAGAAACAAACCCTTCAATTATTCTCCTAAAGCTTCTGAAATTTTAGCACAATCTTGGGTTGATACTACAGATATTAAAAACACATTACAATATGGCGATGTTGATTTCGACCAAAGTAACATAGCTATAGGAAAAGGTAAAAAATACGTAATTGATGGCAAAACAGTCAAAAATCAAGAAATTACACTTACTGTAATCAATTATTCTGATAAAGCCGTTTTAGAAGATATAGCTAAAAAATAATGTAAGCATTGTTTGCAATTTTGAACCATTAAGGTATTAAGTTTTATTAAGCCTTGCATTATCTTCATTTTTTTAATGGTTTAAATCTATAATTCTAGCCAATGAATTGGTTGTAATCCTTTGCATTCTAAATAGGTATTCGTTGTACTAAAATGTTTATTTCCAAACCATTTTCCTTGGTTAGCACTCATAGGCGAAGGGTGTCCGCATTCTAAAACCAAATGTTTGTCACGGTCAATTTTCAACCCTTTTTTGTGAGCAAAACTACCCCAAAGAAGGAAAACAACATTATCTTTTTCGTCGGACAATTTTTGAATGACAGCATCAGTAAAAACACCCCATTCTAAATGTTTATGACTGTTGGGCAAATCTTCTCTAACAGTTAAAGTTGCATTTAACAACAACACGCCTTGATTAGCCCAAAATTCCAAGTTGCCGGAAGTGGGTATAAAAATACTTCCCAAATCATCTACTAATTCTCGATAAATATTGCGCAACGAAGGTGGAATTTTAACTCCATCATTTACAGAAAAACACAAACCATTCGCCTCTCCTCTACCGTGGTAGGGGTCTTGCCCAATAATTACGACTTTTGTATCTGAAAAACTACAGTGATTGAAAGCTGAAAAAATCAATTCTTTAGGAGGATAACACGTATACTTTTGATATTCTAAATCTACAGTATCTAGCAACTCCCTAAAATAGGATTTCTGAATTTCTTCGGCTAAAATGGATTGCCATTCGGAATTGAGTTGGAGTTGCATAGTACGAAATATAAGTCGGGCATAAAATTATACTTTTTCTTCCAAAAACTCCTCTTAAACTTTGTAACTTTGCTTCTTAGCAACAAATCAATACATGATATCCATTACCGAAAAGACTTTACAAGATTTACAATTTTCTACCGTTTTAGAAACGGTATCTGCTATTTGCAATACTGATATTGGTAAACAAAAAGCATTGGAAATTACCCCTTTCAAAGACAAAGAGAGTTTAATGGAAGCCTTGTTGCAAACTTCTGAATACGTTTCTTCTTTCGACAACAACAATGCTATCCCTAACCACGGATTTGACGCGATCACACATGAAATTAAATTTTTAAGTATTGAAGATAGTTTCTTGGAAGTGGGAAGTTTTAGAAAAATTGCCAACTTGTCCAGTACGGTGAATTTTTTATTGAATTTTTTAAAAAAATTCCACGACTATTATCCCAACTTAAACAACCGAGCTTCGAGGGTAGAATTGACTAAAGACATCATCTCTATGGTAGACGAAGTGGTTGATAAATACGGTGAAATCAAAGACAATGCATCCCCTGATTTATTGAACATTCGTAGGGATATGAATCTAGTTCGTGGTAAAGTAAATCAAAGTTTTGGAGTGGCTTTAACGCAATACAACTCCTTAGGATATCTAGATGATATTCGAGAAAGTTTCGTTCAAAATCGCAGGGTTTTAGCCGTTTTATCAATGTATCGACGCAAGGTAAAAGGATCCATTTTAGGGAGTTCTAAAACGGGAAGCATTGCTTATATTGAACCCGAAACTACTTTGAAATATTCCCGAGAATTAAGCAATTTAGAATACGAAGAAAAAGAAGAAATCACTCGAATTTTAAAACAATTATCTAATAAAATTCGCCCGTTTTTAGAATTATTGGTTGAATACCAAAACTTCTTAAGTGATATTGATGTTATTGCTGCCAAAGCAAAATATGCCAATAAAATCAATGCCATTTTACCCACTATAACCGAAGAACGTCGCTTGTATTTTAGAGATGCCTTCCACCCTATTTTGTATTTGACCAATGCAGAAAAAAATGAAATTACCTATCCGCAGACTATTGAATTACAGCAAGAAAATAGAATTATT
>JACCDQ012211994.1_pt1 | contig 37067 bp, 41 predicted proteins | sample 7446031 | NCBI WGS metagenome assembly JACCDQ01 (sample SAMN15323442, study PRJNA562643) | freshwater metagenome | isolation source: river surface water | place: USA:Blue River Watershed | collected 2017-08-17 | reverse complement strand
CTGGCAAGTCTTTGACACGACCACCGCGCACGAGCACAACACTGTGTTCTTGCAAGTTGTGGCCTTCACCGCCGATGTACGAACTGACTTCGAAACCGTTGGTCAAGCGAACTTTGGCAACTTTACGCAGCGCAGAGTTTGGCTTCTTAGGTGTCGTGGTGTACACGCGAGTGCACACGCCACGACGTTGTGGAGAGTTTTGCATCGCAGGGCTTTTGGACTTGATCGTTTCGACCTCGCGCCCCTGACGCACCAATTGATTGATGGTTGGCATTGTTTGTAACGTCCCTAAACGTTGAAATTAAAAGAAAACGTGAATCCCTTCGGAAATTCCGAAAAGCCTTCTAGTGTATCAGCATCAGAAGAGGGAGGCAAATCTAGGTCGAAATGCCTCAAATGGGGTTATTTGACCCACAAGCGCACGGAATCCCATGCGCGGCCCACAAAGCCAGCCTGCTCAACGGTATCGAGCACCAACAAAGGCACATCGACCAGCGGCTTTTGGTCTAACGTGACCTTCAAAGCGCCCACCGCTTGACCGCGGTTGAGTGGCGCCACCAAGGGCTCTGGGCGAGCCACTTGCGTTTGGATGCGGCCAGCAGCGCCTGTAGGCACCGCCACCACGATGGGGGCAAAGCGGCCCAGTTTGACTTGGCTGCCACGGCCTTTCCACACATTGGGCGTGACCACAGCTTGGTTGGCATCAAACAGCTTGATGGCATCAAACGCGGTGTACCCCCAATTCAACAACTTTTGCGACTCCGTGGCACGTGCGTTTTCGCTGGAAGCGCCCAACACGATCGACAACAAGCGACGCTGCCCGACACCCGGCGCTTCGCGGTTGGCCGTCGCAATCAAGCAAAAACCAGCCGCATCCGTGTGGCCTGTTTTCAAGCCGTCCACACTGGGGTCTCGGAACAACAGCAAGTTGCGATTGTTTTCATTAGCAGCAGGTGTGCCTGGATAACGGTACTTTTTGATGGCGTAGTAGCCCACGTAATCTGGAAAGTCTTGCATCAAACGACTGGCCAAGATACTCAGATCACGCGCGGTGGTGGTATGTCCGGGCTCGGTCAAGCCCTCTGGGTTTTTGTAACCCGTGGATTTCATGCCTAATACCTTGGCTTGCGCATTCATCATTTGCACAAAGTGCTCTACCGTGCCGCCAACACCCTCCGCCAACGCCATGGTGGCGTCGTTACCCGACTGAACAATCATGCCTTTGATGAGGTCCTCGACTGGGACTTTCATCTTGGGGTCGATGAACATGCGCGAGCCAGGCATCTTCCAAGCACGCTCGCTCACACCAAAAGTTTGTTGCAAAGTGATTTTTTTGGCCTTGAGTGCATCGAACACGATGTAGGCCGTCATCAACTTGGTCAGAGAGGCTGGCTCAATGGGCTTGTCTGCGTCCAGCTCAGCCAGCGTTTGTTGCGCAGTGACATCCACCAATAAATAAGCACGCGCGGCAATTTCTGGCGGCTGCGGTACCACCTGAGCTTGCGCATGCAAAACGCCGGTCAAGCCCAACAAAAAACTGAGAAGAATGGTGCACAGAAATCGTGTCATGGCGGTTTAGAGAAAAAAGCAAGTCAAAGAATTGGCAGCACGACAAGACACTGCCTTAATACGTCAGCAGGTTCAGCCTTGCAAGTGACGCACCACTAAATTCTTCAGAAGCGGCAATTGTCCATGAAAGAAATGACCGCCTCCTGGCACCACCGTCACAGGCAAGCTTTGTGGGCGCGCCCAGTCCATCACCGAAGCCAATGACACCGTGTCGTCTTGCTCGCCGTGCACCACCAAGGTTTTGTCATGCAACTCAGGCGCAATCGGTGCCACCGTGAAGCGCTGCGCCGCTGTACCCACAAATGCCACTTTCTCAATTGTGCGATGCGCTTGCAATTCAGCCAAAGCATGACTCGCCACAAAAGAGCCAAATGAGAAGCCGGCAATGGCCAGCGAACCGCTGGGCGCCACTTGCTCGACAACACGCAAAAAATCGCGAGCTTCGCCCGCGCCTGCATCGTGCTCACCTGCAGATGCGCCTACGCCACGAAAGTTAAAACGCACCACAGTCCAACCACATTGCACAAAAGCACGTGCCAAGGTTTGCACGACCTTGTTGTCCATCGTGCCACCAAACAACGGGTGTGGATGTGCCACGATGGCCACGCCACGTGACGCACCTTCAGGTTCGTCACGCAAAGCTTCAATCACGCCTGCTTCGCCTTGGAGCGTGATTTTTTGAGTTTGGGAATTCATGTCTTAGCGCCCTACGTTGGCGGGCACCACCAGACGCTCAACGATTTGGCCATTTTTCAGATGGCTTTCAACGATTTCATCTACATCGTGTTTGTCCATCACGGTATACCAAACCCCTTCGGGATACACCACGGCTACAGGACCACCCGCGCAGCGATCTAAACAACCGGCTTTGTTCACGCGGACACCTCCCAGGCCTGCCAATCCCGCCGCTTTGACTTGCGCTTTGCAATGGTCAAACGCTTCTTGTGCGCCGTGGTTCGCGCAGCAATCTTGGCCGTTGTCGCGCTGATTGAGGCAGAAAAAAATATGGTGTTTGTAGTACGAGGTTTGTGTCATAGAAGGAATTTTAGTTTTGCGTGCTGCGCTCGCGCGACAACCGCACCAGCGCCAGCATCAACACCGCATAGGGCCACAGCCAGCCCAGCCATTGAACCAGGCCATGAAAACGAATGAACCGCCCCTGCTCCCACGTTTGCAGGGTCTGCGCAAAGTAAGCACTTTCGGGTGATTGGTTGAGGACACTTTGTTGCACCAAAACCGCCAACAACAAAAATGTCCAAGCGGCACGCGCGGATAAAGGCAAGAACACCAACGCAACGACGACGCCGAACACCAACCCCAGCAACACCGGCAAATTCAACCAAACCCAAGCATGCACAGGGCCATAGCTCAGTGCAGCCGATAAAGCCGTCATACCCAACGCGATAGCCAGCACCACAAACATATACAACAAGCGTTGTCCCGTTTGACGAATGACCCCAAAGCCCAAAAGGCAAGGCACCAACAAGCCCAACATCACGCACAAGAGCTCAGCGCCGGGCAGTAAAGGCTCCAACTCAAACGCGCGCAGCGGAATCCAATCTTCAAATGGGGTGGCATCAAACGCACTGGTCAATCCATCTTCTACGCGTTCCCAGACTTGACCTAAACCCAACGGCACGGCCACCGGGAACAACAATGCAACGGGCCATATGGCCATCAAGACCAAGGCCATATAGGCATCTCGCACAAACCAACGGTCCCTAAACTGGCTCCAGCGGCGCAACATCCCCAAATGCTCTAAAGAGCTGGCCAACACCGCACCTATCCAAGCTCCAAAGGAGTTCAACAAAAAGTCAGCCAGCGACGGCACACGCGCTGGCAAATAACTCTGCAAGCCCTCCATCGTCAACGACAACACCGCCGCAGCAAATGTCGTGACGGTCACAACACGCGTACGCCAGCCCATACGCATGGCACTCAGCGTCAACAAAAACCCGAGTGGCGCATAGCCCAGCACATTGGCCACCACATCAAAACCCAACCAATATTTAGGCCAAGGGGCCGCCAAAAAAGACCAAGACCATATGCCTTGGTCACGCCATTGATCAAACGGATACAAGCTGGCGTAAATGATCAACGCCACGCATATTTGCGACAGAGGCCAAGCGGAAGTTTTGCGCATGGTCCCGAACCACTTTTAAAAAGGCTTCACAACGACCAAAAGCACAGCAATGGTCAACAAAATCACGGGAACCTCATTGAACCAGCGAAACCAAACATGGCCATGCGTGTTGGTGTGCGCTTCAAACTTGCGAAGCAAGCGACCACAAGCATGGTGGTAACCCAGCGCCAGCAACACGATGGTGAGCTTGGCATGCATCCAGCCATTGCCCACGCCGACCAAGCCAATGCCGTAATGCAGCCAAAGCACTAAACCCAAGGCAACCGCTGGCACCATCAGCAAAGTGGTGAAACGCATCAGCTTGCGCGCCATCAGTAGCAAACGCGCCTCTTCGGCGCTCGACCCCTCAGGCACCATGGCCAAATTCACAAAGATGCGTGGCAAGTAAAACAGGCCTGCAAACCAGCTGGCAACGAAGATGATGTGAAAAGATTTGATCCAAAGCATGGTTGCAGTTTAGCTGCGCGCAAAAAAAGCCCGACACAAGGTCGGGCCAAGTCGTCTCCTTGTTTTGACACAAGAAAACGCCCGCCTAGGGAGGAAAAGCGGGGGGCAGCAAGCTACCCAACTTCAATCTAGCAAAGCCAAACCACCCCCTCAATGGGGACAAGTACTGCGTTTTACACGTAGGTGACAGCCAGAAAGAGGCACAATTTCACCCATGCAACACCCTTTTGCCTCTTTCCCCGCCAACCGCCCACGTCGCCTGCGCCGTGACGACTTCACCCGCCGCTTGGTGCGCGAACACGCTTTGAGCGTGAACGATTTGATTTACCCCGTCTTCGTGCTCGAAGGCGAAAAGCGCCGTGAAGCCGTGGGCTCCATGCCCGGCGTCGAGCGCCTGAGCTTGGATTTGCTGCTGCCCGTGGCCGAGGAATGTGTGAAGCTGGGCATTCCGGTGATGGCGTTGTTCCCTGTCATCAGCAGCCACCTCAAAACCCCTGATGGCGTGGAAGCGACCAACCCCGATGGTTTGGTGCCACACGTGGTGCGTGAACTGAAAAAACGTTTCCCTGAATTGGGCGTGATGACCGATGTGGCGCTCGACCCCTTCACCAGCCACGGCCAAGACGGTTTGTTGGACGACACAGGCTACATCTTGAACGACGAAACCACCGCCATGCTCGTCAAGCAAGCCATGACCCAAGCCGATGCGGGCGTGGACATCGTGGCCCCCAGCGACATGATGGATGGTCGCATCGGTGCCGTTCGCCAAGCGCTCGAAGCGCGTGGTCACATTCACACCCGCATCATGGCCTACAGCGCCAAATACGCCAGCGCGTTTTACGGTCCTTTCCGCGACGCGGTGGGCTCAGCCTCCAACTTGGGCAAGGCCGACAAAAAGGTGTATCAAATGGACCCCGGCAACACTGACGAGGCCTTGCGCGAAGTGGCACTGGACATCGCCGAAGGTGCCGACATGGTGATGGTCAAACCGGGTATGCCCTACCTAGACGTCGTGCGCCGCGTGAAAGACGAATTCAAGGTACCCACCTTCGCCTACCAAGTCAGCGGCGAATACGCCATGCTTAAAGCGGCCGCACAAAACGGCTGGCTCGACCACGACGCTGTGATGATGGAAAGCTTGCTCGCCTTCAAACGCGCAGGTGCTGACGGCGTCTTGACCTACTTTGCCATCGACGCCGCAAAAAAACTACACGGTTTGTCCTAAGCGCTTAACCCACGTGTTTGGCAAAAAAAGCCAGCGTGCAATGCAACGCCAGTTTGGCTGACGCCTCTTGATACGCGCCACGGTGGTCACAGTTGAAACCGTGGTGCGCCGGGTACAAATGGACCTCGACCTCAGGGTGTGCGCGCTTGAACTTGTCAACCGTGTCGAGCGGTATCCAATGGTCTTCTTCGGCGTAATGCGCGAGCACTGGGCAGTTGGGGTGACGGGCGATTTCTTCGTCTGTGGTTGAGCCACCTCCGTAGTAAGGCACCGCCGCGCTAAGCCCCTTCACCAAAGCAGCTGCACGCCAAGTGAGTAACCCACCCCAGCAATAACCCACAACTCCCACCTTGCCGCCACTGGTCTTAGCGGCATAGTCCACGGCAGCCTGCACATCAGCCATCACCCCAGGAGCAGGCAAGGCTTCAATGGCGGTCTTGAACACCATGCCGGCCTGCATATCGTCCGGCGTGTACCCCAATTCCACGCCATGTTTGGCACGATGGAACGTCGCAGGGGCTACCGCCAAGTAACCCTGTGCGGCATAACCATCAGCCACTTCGCGGATGTGTGCATTCACGCCAAAAATTTCTTGCAAAACCACGATGGCACCCTTTGGTGCAGTTTTGGGCTGGGCCACATAAGCAGGAAATTCAAAGCCATCGGCAGCGTGGAGTCGAACAGTCATTGGAGCGTCTCTTTCTAAATTTGAGGGAATCACTATCAAACAGGTTACTCGTTTTTTCACCGCTTCGGTGTATCGTGATCACCAAACGTCATGCATACACACAGGAAACGCCCATGAAGCCAGTTGTTTTAATCACAGGCGCCAGTCGCGGTATTGGCGCAGCCACTGCTGTTTTGGCAGCGCAGCAAGGTTGGGCCGTGGCCGTGAACTACGCCAGCAATGCGGAGGCCGCCCATCGAGTGGTGGCACAAATTCAGACAGCAGGTGGCAGCGCCATGGCTGTACTGGCGGATGTTGGCGACGAAGCTCAAATTTTGCGCATGTTTGCTGAGGTGGATGCCAAGCTAGGACGGCTTTCAGGCTTGGTCAACAACGCCGGCGTGGTTGATGTGACAGCCAAAGTGCAAGACCAAAGCTGGGCACGGTGGGAACGCATGATGCGCATCAACGTGCTGGGCTCATTGGCGTGCGCCCGCGAAGCAGTCAAGCGCATGAGCACCGCTCACGGAGGCACAGGTGGGAGCATCGTGAATGTCTCCAGCGCCGCTGCGCGCATTGGCGCACCCGGGCAGTATGTGGACTACGCGGCCAGCAAAAGCGCGATCGATGCCCTCACGATCGGCCTTGCCAAAGAAGTAGCCGTAGACGGCATTCGTGTCAACGCAGTACGACCGGGTTTGATTGACACCGATATCCACGCCTCCGGGGGTTTGCCCAATCGCGTACGCGACTTGGCACATTTGGTCCCCATGCAACGCGGTGGCACCGCTGAAGAAGTGGCGCAAGCCATTGTCTGGCTGCTCAGTGACGCATCGAGCTACACCACCATGAGTCTGATGGAAATTTCAGGCGGTCGCTAAATCCAGGAACAGTTTAAGCCGCAAAACCACCCGCCAATGCCTTGCGCAAATAGTCGATGAACGCCGTGACCGCACGCGGCACATGAGGTGAATACGGACGAATTGCATAGAGCTGTTCAGCGAATGCGCCGACGGGTTGCCAATCTGGCAACACTTGCATGAGCTTGCCATGTTGCAACGCCGCTTGCGCACTGAAATCGGGCAGCAGGGCAATGCCCAAGCCAGCCAACGCAGCTTCCCTCAACGCCTCGCTGTTGTTCGCAGCAAGCTGCCCCGTCACGGGGACGGTTATTTGATCTTGTTTGCCTCTGCCTTTGCTTTTGAGGGGTGCCAAAGTCCATGTAGGGGTATCTTGTGCGCGCAGGTAATGCAAGCAATTGTGCGTTTGCAAATCCGTCGGTGTTTTCGGTGTACCCGCACGGCGCAAATACGTTTTACTGGCTACCAAGACCGAGTGCGTGCTGCACAAGGTCCAGGCCACATGCGTATCCGGTGGGCGGGCGGTATGGCGAATGGCCAAGTCAAATCCTTCGGTGGCCAAGCTACTGAGTCGGTCCGACATATCCAACTCCAAACGCACATCTGGGTATTCGCGCAAAAAATCTCCCACACGCGGCGCGAGTTGCTGCCGCGCAAATGCCACGGGGGCGGTCACGCGCAACAAGCCACTGGGGACACCGGCCAAATCGCGCACTTGGGCAAAGCTGTGTTCAATTTGCTCGAATGGTGCACGCGTCTCGTCTACCAAGCGCTGCCCCGCTTCGGTTAAACGCACACTTCGCGTCGTGCGTTGAACCAGGGGTACACGCGCTGCGCGTTCTAGCTCGGCAATGCGCTGACTCATGGCCGCCTTACTCACGCCAAGACGCGAGGCTGCCGCGGTGTAACTGCCCTGCTGAGCCAACACACTCAACCAATGCAAGTGATGCCAGAGTTCACTGATTTTTTGATCATTCATGTCTTGATTGTTCACTATTTTGAACAATCAATTCAAACTTTATGACTTGTGAGTGCTCGACACAGTCCCTAAACTGCATCTCATCATTGATTCACAAAGCAGTCCCATGACACACACCATCGCCCACTACGTTCAAGGCAACGCGTTTGCCGGCAGCAACACACGCCACCAAGCTGTGACCAACCCCGCCACTGGCGCCGTCAGCGCCCAAGTCAACTTAGCCAACGTGAGCGATGTCAACGCCGCTGTCGCTGCTGCACAAAAAGCCTTCCCCGCTTGGGCTGACACATCGCCGCTGCGCCGCGCCCGCATCATGTTCAAGTTTTTGGAGTTGCTCAACCAACACAAGGACACCTTGGCCCACATGATCACCGCCGAACACGGCAAGGTCTTCACCGATGCCCAAGGCGAAGTCACCCGTGGCATTGAGATTGTTGAATTTGCCACCGGCATTCCCCAACTGCTCAAAGGCGACTACACCGAGCAAGTGTCTACTGGCATCGACAACTGGACCATGCGCCAGCCCTTGGGCGTGGTGGCGGGCATCACACCGTTTAACTTCCCCGTCATGGTGCCCATGTGGATGTTCCCCGTGGCCATTGCCACTGGTAACACCTTTGTCTTGAAGCCCAGCCCACTCGATCCATCACCTTCGTTGTTCATTGCCGACTTGCTCAAACAAGCCGGCTTGCCTGACGGCGTGTTCAACGTCGTGCAAGGCGACAAAGAAGCGGTAGACGCCTTGCTGGTTCACCCCGATGTGAAAGCCATCAGCTTTGTGGGCTCCACGCCCATCGCCAACTACATCTACGAAACTGGCGCTCACCACGGCAAGCGTGTGCAAGCTTTGGGCGGCGCAAAGAACCACATGGTCGTCATGCCCGACGCGGACATTGACCAAGCGGTCGACGCCTTGATTGGCGCCGCCTACGGCTCAGCCGGCGAGCGCTGCATGGCCATCAGCGTGGCCGTGTTGGTGGGCGATGTGGCAGAGCGTTTGATGCCCAAACTGATCGAACGCACCAAGGCGCTCAAGGTGTTGGACGGTGAAAACCTCGCTGCCGAAATGGGCCCCATCGTCACCGACGCGGCACGCCAGCGCATCACGGGCTACATCGATGCAGGTGTGGCCGAAGGCGCTCAGCTGCTGGTTGATGGACGCGGCTTCAACGGTGCGCAGGCCGGCAAAGGTTGTGACCATGGCTTCTGGCTCGGTGGCACCTTGTTTGACCATGTCACCACCGACATGAAAATTTACAAAGAAGAAATCTTTGGCCCCGTGTTGTCGTGCGTGCGTGTACCCGACTTTGGCAAGGCCGTGCAAATCATCAATGACCACGAGTTTGGCAACGGCGTGAGTTGCTTCACCCGCGATGGCAACGTGGCCCGCGAGTTCAGCCGCCGCATTCAAGCCGGCATGGTGGGCATCAACGTGCCAATTCCTGTGCCCATGGCGTGGCACGGCTTTGGTGGTTGGAAGCGATCGCTGTTTGGCGACATGCATGCGTACGGCGAAGAAGGTGTGCGTTTCTATACGAAGCAAAAGTCCATCATGCAACGCTGGCCCGAAAGCATTGGCAAGGGCGCTGAGTTTGTGATGCCGACCTCTAAATAAGCCCACATCGAACTCGGTGGCACACAAGACACGCGCAAGCAACCGCTACCATTCATGCACCAAACAATAAGGATTTGAGACATCTGCATGAGTGACACCCAGTTTGACTACATCATCGTCGGCGCAGGCACGGCCGGCTGTCTATTAGCCAACCGACTCAGCGCCAATGCCAGCAAACGCGTGCTGCTCATTGAAGCAGGCCGCAAAGACGATTACCACTGGGTACACATCCCTGTTGGCTATCTTCATTGCATTGGCAATCCACGCACGGACTGGTTGTACAACACGGCGCCAGACGAGGGATTGAATGGTCGCAGCTTGCGCTACCCACGTGGCAAGGTGTTGGGCGGCTGCTCCAGTATCAATGGCATGATTTACATGCGCGGTCAGGCGCGTGACTACGACCAATGGGCCGACATCACGGGCGATGCGCGCTGGCGTTGGGACAACACGCTGCCCTACTTCAAACTCCATGAAGATCACCATGCGGGCCCCAACGCCTTGCACGGTGCAAAGGGTACGCGCAGTGAAATTCTTCTGGCAGACAAGACGGTATACGGTGAGACCTTGCGACATCACATAGCCGGTGGCGAGTGGCGCGTAGAAAAGCAACGCCTGAGATGGGATGTACTGGACGCCTTTGCACAAGCGGCTGTGCAAGCAGGCATTCCTGCCACAGACGACTTCAACCGTGGCGACAACGAAGGCGTGGGCTACTTTGAAGTCAATCAAAAGAGTGGCTGGCGATGGAACACGGCCAAAGCATTTATTCGCCCCGCTTGCTACGCACGCCCCAACTTTGAGTTGTGGTCATCCGCCCAAGCAGCCAAACTGGTGATGCACAGCGACGCCGATGGCACGCAACACTGCACGGGCGTTGAGGTGTGGACGGGGCATGGCTACATCACCGTCACAGCCAAACAGTCTGTGGTGTTGAGTGCGGGCGCCATTGGTACACCACAAATTTTGCAACTCTCAGGCCTTGGCCCAGCAGATTTGCTGAAACAACACGGCATTGAACCCGTCATCAACTTGCCTGGCGTGGGTGCCAATTTGCAAGACCATTTGCAAATTCGCTCGGTCTTCAAAGTGCAAGGGGTCGAGACCCTCAACACCCTCGCCAACAGCTGGTGGGGCAAAGCCAAGATTGGTTTGGAGTACGCGTTCAAACGCAGCGGCCCTATGAGCATGGCCCCGTCACAACTCGGAGCCTTCACCCGCAGCAGCCCTGACCAGCCTTACCCGAACATCGAATACCACGTCCAACCTTTGAGTCTCGACGCGTTTGGTGAGCCCCTACACAACTTCCCTGCTTTCACCGCCAGCGTGTGTAACTTGAACCCTACAAGTCGCGGCACGGTGAACATCACCAGCGCTCAATTTACCGATGCACCCAAGATAGCCCCCAACTACTTGAGCACAGACGCCGACCGCCAAGTGGCTGCTGACTCGCTACGCGTCACGCGTCGCATCGCCGCACAGCCAGCACTCGCCAAGTACAAGCCCGAGGAATACAAACCGGGCGTGCAATACCAAACCGATGAGGACTTGGCGCGTTTGGCTGGCGACATTGCCACCACCATCTTCCATCCCGTCGGCACCGCACGCATGGGCCGTATTGACGACCCCATGGCCGTGGTGGACCCTGAGCTGCGTGTACGTGATGGACGCGGTGGCGTCGTGCGCGGCCTGCGCGTGGTCGATGCCAGCGTCATGCCCACCATCACCAGCGGCAACACCAACAGCCCTACTTTGATGATGGCCGAGAAAGCCGCACAGTGGCTTGCTCATGAAGCAGAACAACGCTAAAGCCCTACCGCTAGGGTTACTCCTCAAGGGAATATCCTAGGCAAAACAAGCGTTAGCGGCGCTTACAGTCTTGTCACTCGAAACAGCGTAAGCGCTGTTGTCACGAGGGTCTGAGGAGACAAACACAACAGACGCTTCCACAGGAACGTCACCCCTGCAAAGGCACCGGTCACCCCGGTGCCTTTTGCTTTTTGGATTGGTTCATTTACAGGCCACAATCGCCCGCATGGAAATTTTCTTCACCACCTTTGCTTCGGCCTTGGCGGGTTTTGTGGATTCGATTGTGGGCGGCGGCGGTTTGATTTTGCTGCCTGCTTTGTTGGCAACTTACCCCACCACCACACCAGCGACCTTGTTTGGCACCAACAAAAGTGCCTCTGTGTGGGGCACCGCATTTGCCACATGGCAGTACAGCCAACGTGTCCAAATCAGGTGGTCGGCCCTGCTCCCCGCTGCACTCACCACCATGGTGGCTTCGTTTGCAGGCGCTTGGCTGGTCACCCTCGTCTCTCCTGGATTCTTGCGTCGCTTATTACCCGCCGTGCTGCTGGTTGTGCTCATCTACACCTTGATGCGCAAAGACATGGGGCGCCACCATGCACCACGTTTTCATGGCCGTGGTGAACTGTTGGCCACCTCAACCATCGGATTGACCATTGGGTTTTACGACGGGTTTTTTGGGCCGGGCACAGGTAGTTTTTTTGTTTTCTTGCTGGTGCGTTGGCTGGGCTACGATTTTCTAAATGCGTCGGTGGCTGCCAAGCTGCTCAACCTCTCTAGCAACATCGCCGCCTTGACCTTGTTCACCCTCAAAGGTCATGTGTGGTGGCACATGGCTTTGCCGTTGGCCATGGCCAATGTGGCGGGCAGCCTCCTTGGCACGCGCATGGCGTTGCAACACGGCGCAGGCTTTGTGCGCGGGATGTTCATCGTGGTGGTGAGTGCGCTGATTTGCAAAACCAGCTACGACGCGTTTTTGCGTTAACGTGCCGCACTAGCTGCAGTCTTTCGAACCATCGCCGCGGCTGACTTTTCTGCAGCGGAGGCAGCAACAACAGGTTCTTCAACAGCCAACTCTGTCGCCTTTGGAGGCCAAGGTACGCTGGCCACTGGGCGCGGTTTGCCAATAGGACGCGTAGCCTGACCTTTTTGTACCGCCTCAATGTCTTCTTGTGAGGGGTACTGGCCCATGATGACAAAGTCAAACACACGCCGAGCAATCGGCGCCGCGTTTTGCGCACCAAAGCCTGCATTCTCAACCACCATCGCCAACGCTACTTTGGGGTCATCGGCTGGCGCAAACGCGACAAACAAAGCATGGTCACGCATACGTTCATCAATCGTTGCCGCGTTGTATTTTTCGTTTTGCTTCACGGTGAACACCTGGGCCGTCCCTGTTTTACCCGCGCTCACATACTGAGCCCCGATAAAACTCGTGGCAGAGGTTCCCTCGACGTTAACCCCTACCATGCCCTTTTTGATGATCTCTAAATTCTCAGGCAGCAATGACAACTGCCCGATCGGCTCCTTGGCAATCAGGGTCGAGGCCTTGGTCTCCACATCCACCACTTCACGAACCAAGTGAGGTTTCATTTTTAACCCGTTGTTGGCGACCGTCCCCATGGCATGTGCAATTTGCAGCATGGTGAAGTTGTTATAACCCTGACCAATCCCAAGCGAGATCGTCTCGCCCGAGTACCAACGTTGTTGCTCTGGTTTTTTATAAGTTGTGCGCTTCCACTCCGTCGATGGCAACACCCCACGCGACTCGCCCAAAATATCAATCCCCGTGATTTGACCAAAGCCCAAGGGTTTCATTTGGTCATGCATCAAGTCCACCCCCATGTCACGCGCCAGCGTGTAGTAGTAGGTGTCACAGGATTCGACAATAGATTTGTACATGTCTACTGAACCGTGACCACCTTCCTTATCGTCTCGGAAACGGTGGTTACCAAACATGAAGAAACCAGGGTCTGACACAAGGAATTTTTCTGAGCGTTTCCCTGTTTGCAAAGCAGCCAAAGCCATGAATGGCTTGTAAGTGGAACCCGGCGGATACGTCCCACGCAACGCACGGTTGAGCAAAGGTTTGTCAATCGACTCGTTGAGCGCTTGCCAGTTTTCAGAATCAATACCGTCGACAAACAAGTTCGGATCAAACGTGGGCTTACTCACAAAGGCGAGCACCTCCCCTGTTTTTGGATCAAGCGCCACCAACGCACCGCGACGCTTGCCATACAAATCTTCGACCAACTTTTGTAGTTTGATGTCAATCGAGAGCACCACACTGTTGCCAGGAATCGCTTGACTGCTGTTAAGACGGCGCACGGCCCGTCCCCCCGCTGAGGTTTCCATCTCTTGCACACCCGTGGTGCCATGCAATTGTTTCTCGTAGCTTTGTTCTACGCCCAGCTTACCGATGTAATCGGTGCCGCGGTAATTGCCTGCGTCTTCCGATTCTTCAATCTTGCCTTTTTCCGCTTGGTTGATACGACCGATATAACCAATCACGTGGCTGGCCAATTGGTTGTACGGGTAGTTGCGGAACAAACGAGCTCGAATTTCCACGCCTGGGAAACGGTAGCGTTGCGCGGCAAATCGAGCCACCTCTTCATCCGTCAAACGGTTGCGAATCGGCACTGATTCAAAGCTCTTCGATTCGCCCAATTGTTTTTTAAAGCGTCTTTTGTCGCGCGGTTGAATGTCAATCACGCCCGACAACTGTTCAATCACGTCTTCCAACGGCAACGTGACTTTGGATGCCGTGATTTCCAAGGTGTAAGCCGAATAGTTGGTTGCCAGCACAACGCCATTTCGGTCCATGATGACGCCACGGTTGGGCACGATCGGAACAATCGCCGTGCGGTTGCTCTCGGCTTGCGCATTGAGTTCGTCGTAGCGCACCACTTGCAGGTAAAACAAACGCAAGGCAAGCAAACCAAACAACAGCAAAATCACGGCCGTGACCACCACCATCCGCGACCTGAAGCGTCGCAGGTCGGACTCGATGTCGCGAATTACCCTCATAGTGGTCGGTTCGCGTCAGGGTTTGGTGCGCGTCGCTGCGGAGCTAACAAAAACACACTGACCACAGGCCAGAGCAACGCCTCCAGCAATGGCGATAAAAAAATATCCCATCCTGGGAATAACGCGCCCGACATCATACGCACCATCAACTCTAAAGCATGAGCCACAGCAAAAAGCGGAAGCACCTGCATGGCTTGAGAAGGCACGGTAAACCACAGCAAGCGACGATGCACCATGACCGCCATAAAGCCTAAAGCTGTATAGCTCAAAGCATGCTGCCCTAGCAGAGCGGCTTGGTGCACATCGGTCGCGACACCAAAGAAAAAGGCAACACCAATACCAACCAAACGCGGCTGATGCACACACCAAAACACGAGCACCAAAGCCAAGAAATCTGGCATCCACGCTGCATTACCGACCAAACTGATGTTGACCACCATATTGGCAAACAACGCAGCCAGTAGAGTCAACAAAATAAACAAAGGATTGGCTGGCAACAACAACTGTTGACCACGTGGCATGATCATCGGCGTCCCCCTTTGTGTGCACTCACGGGCTGAGGCTTGTCAATTTGTGGCCGAGGTGGCAGTTGGTCAGTCAATGGCTCCAATACCATCACATGGCGAGCCCCTTGTACACGCCCCACTGGCTCGCACAAGATGCGGGCAAAGGCTGTTTCAGCACGGCGCTCCACCTTGGTCACCTTGCCCACCAAGACGCCCGCAGGGTAAATGCCATCTACGCCACTCGTAGACAACATGTCACCAACTTCAATGTCCGCATTGGTCGCCATAAAGCGAAGTTCTAGCAATGGGGCTCCACCCGATTCGCCGTACGCCACACCGCGCGCACCCGTGCGGGTATTGAGTACGGGAATGGAATGTTCACGATCGGTCACCAACGTCACTTCACTCACCAAAGGCAACACATGCGTGACTTGCCCCAAGATGCCATGTTCGTCCATCACGGGCGAGCTGGCCTTGACACCGTGCGTCATACCTTTGTCAATGATGAGCTTGCGGGTGTAAGGATCAGCTGCGTCATACAACACTTCGGCCGCGATGCCTTTGGTATCGAGACGCTTACTCAAACTGAGCAACTCTCGCAGTTGTTTGTTTTCCAGCGCCAACTGCTCAACCTGCCCTGAACGGCGAGCTTGCACCAAAAGCTGTTGACGCGCCTCACGCTCAGAAGTCTGTGCGACATCGCGCGCCTCAAAGTACTCACTGGAGTACTCTGCCAAGGCCTGCGGACGCATCGCCAACCATTGCACAGGGTACAAGGCCACCGACAAAGCAGCACGAACCGGTTGAGTCACCCCAAAACGCACATCGGCCACCATCAACAGCACCGATAAGGCGCTGAAGAAAAGTAATTTGGAGACAGCCGATGGGCCTTGCTTGAAGAAGGCCGGGGGGGAGCGGTCGAGGGTGCCCAGTGGCACTGAGTTATTCGCTTGTGAAGATGGAGCCCAAACGCTCCATGCGTTCCAACGCCAAGCCGCAACCACGCACCACGCAAGTGAGTGGGTCTTCAGCCACCAACACTGGCAAGCCAGTTTCTTCGGCCAACAAACGGTCCAAGTCACGCAACAAGGCACCACCACCGGTGAGCATCATGCCGCGTTCGGCAATGTCTGCGCCCAATTCAGGAGGCGTTTGTTCCAAAGCGTTTTTCACGGCTGACACGATGTTGTTCAGCGGATCGGTCAAAGCTTCCAAAATTTCGTTGGAAGAGATGGTGAACGAGCGAGGCACACCTTCAGAGAGGTTACGACCCTTGACTTCCATTTCTTTGACTTCAGAGCCTGGGAACGCCGAGCCAATTTCTTTCTTGATCAGTTCAGCTGTAGGTTCACCAATCAACATGCCGTAGTTGCGACGGATGTAGTTGATGATGGCTTCGTCAAACTTGTCGCCACCCACGCGCACGCTACCTTTGTAGACCATGCCGCCGAGCGAGATCACGCCCACTTCGGTGGTACCACCACCGATGTCGACGACCATCGAGCCAGAGGCTTCAGACACTGGCAAACCAGCGCCAATGGCTGCGGCCATGGGTTCTTCAATGAGATACACCTCAGAAGCGCCTGCGCCCAAAGCCGATTCGCGAATCGCGCGACGTTCCACTTGGGTCGAGCCGCAAGGCACACAAATGATGATGCGTGGGCTGGGCTTGAGTACCGAGCGTGGGTGCACCATTTTGATAAATTGTTTGAGCATTTGCTCAGTCACGGTGAAGTCGGCGATCACGCCGTCCTTCATGGGGCGAATGGCTTCGATGTTGCCAGGCACTTTGCCCAACATGGCCTTGGCTTCGTGACCCACCGCTTGAATGGTTTTCTTGCCTTGAGGGCCGCCTTCGTGGCGAATCGACACCACCGAAGGCTCGTCCAACACGATGCCTTTGTCGCGCACATAAATCAGGGTGTTGGCGGTACCCAGGTCAATCGCCAAATCGGTGGAGAAATACCGACGAAAAGATCCAAACATGTCTGTCCTCTAAGCTTGCCCGCGGGCGCGGACACAAAGGCGAGATAATACCGCATCGCCCGTAAACCACGGGTTTATCCCTTGTAAAAGTATGTCCCTCAACGACCAAGACATTCGCCGCATTGCCAACTTGGCGCGGCTTGAGCTTCAGCCTGATGAACAGGCTCGTATGCTCAGCAAAATCAACGATTTTTTCGGCATCGTTGAGCAAATTCGCGCTGTCGACACCACCGGCGTGGTCCCCATGGCCCACCCTGTGGACGCCATGCGTGACCACCCCGAAATGGCCTTGCGCTTGCGCCCCGACGTGGCCAGCGAACCCAACAACCGCGAAGCCAACCAACAAAGCGCCCCCGCCGTGGAGCGTGGTTTGTTCTTGGTTCCCAAAGTGATTGAGTGAGGCCGCTGACATGACACACCACTTGCATGACAAAAGCGTCATCGAACTCGCCGCCGCGCTGAAACAAAAACAAGTGAGCGCAGTTGAACTGGCGCAGCACTTTTTGGCACGCGCCAAAGCAGATACCACCGGCTCATTCTTAGCCTTGAACGAAGAAGCCACCTTGGCCCAAGCCAAGGCCGCCGATGCACGCATCGCCGCAGGCACCGCAGGCGCACTCGAAGGCGTGCCACTGGCGCACAAAGACGTGTTCGTCACCCGCGATTTCCCCACCACTGCTGGCTCCAAAATTTTGAACGGCTACCGCTCACCGTTCGACGCCACCGTAGTCACGAAATTGGCCGAACAAGGCGTCGTGTCGCTCGGCAAGGTCAACTGCGACGAGTTCGCCATGGGCTCCAGCAACGAAAACTCGGCCTACGGCGCGGTGAAAAACCCATGGGATGCCTCGCGCATTCCTGGCGGCTCATCGGGCGGCAGCGCTGCTGTGGTGGCCGCGCGGTTGGCGCCTGCCTCCACAGGCACAGACACAGGCGGTTCGATTCGCCAACCCGCCAGCTTTTGCGGCATCACTGGCATCAAGCCCACGTATGGCCGTGCCTCACGCTACGGCATGATTGCCTACGCTTCCAGCCTCGACCAAGCGGGCCCCATGGCCCGCAGCGCCGAAGACTGTGCGTTGTTGCTGTCTGCCATGTGCGGACCGGATCTGGACCGCGATGCCACGTCGCTGGATGTGCCCACGGAAAACTTCTCAGCAAAGCTAGGCGACAGCTTGGCAGGTTTGCGCATTGGCCTTCCCAAAGAATTTTTTGGCGAAGGCTTGGCCGCCGATGTGCGCACCGCGATTGATGCTGCACTCAAAACCTTGGAAGCCCAAGGCGCCAAGCTCGTCCCCATCACGCTGCCACGCACCGAGTTGGCCATTCCCGTGTACTACATCATCGCGCCCGCCGAAGCCAGCTCAAACCTGAGCCGCTTTGATGGCGTGAAGTTTGGCCACCGCGCCAAGGACTACACCGACCTCGTGAGCATGTACAAAAAAACCCGCGCCGAAGGTTTTGGCGAAGAGGTCAAGCGTCGCATCATGACCGGCGCCTACGTGCTCAGTCACGGCTACTACGACGCGTACTACCTGCAAGCGCAAAAAATTCGCCGCATGATTGCGGACGACTTCCAACGCGCCTTTGCCGAGTGTGATGTGATTGCAGGCCCCGTCGCCCCGACGGTGGCGTGGAAGCTAGGCAACAACGCGGCCGACCCATTGGCTGACTACTTGGCTGACATCTTCACCCTCCCCGCCTCGCTCGCTGGCTTGCCCGGCATGAGCATGCCGGTCGGCTTTGGCGAAGGCCATATGCCCGTGGGCATGCAACTCATTGGTAACTATTTGCAAGAAGCCAAGTTGCTCAACATCGCACACCAGTTCCAACTGAACACCGATTTCCATAACGCCAAGCCGGAGGGCGTTTAAATGTCTGCACCCAAATTAGTTCAAGGCTACGAAGTCGTCATCGGCTTTGAAACACACGCCCAGCTTTCCACACAAAGCAAAATTTTCAGCCGCGCCCCTACCGCCTTTGGTGCCGAGGCCAACACCCAAGCTTGCGCGGTGGACATGGCCCTGCCCGGCACACTGCCCGTGATGAACGTGGGCGCTGTCGAACGCGCCATTGAGTTCGGCTTGGCCGTCAACTCGCACATCGCCGAGCGCAGCATCTTTGCGCGCAAAAACTACTTCTACCCCGACCTGCCCAAGGGCTACCAAATCAGCCAGTTTGAAATTCCGGTGGTGCAAGGCGGCGAGGTGTCGTTCTTCTTGGAAGTTGGCAAAGAGACCGTGCACAAAACGGTGCGCTTGGAGCGTGCCCACCTCGAAGAAGACGCGGGCAAATCGTTGCACGAAGACTTCATTGGTCAATCAGGCATCGACTTGAACCGTGCAGGCACCCCGCTCTTGGAAATCGTGACCCGACCCGACATGAGCAGCAGCGAAGAAGCCGTGGCCTACGCCAAAGAGCTGCACAAAATCGTGACGTGGATTGGCATTTGCGACGGCAACATGCAAGAAGGCTCCTTCCGTTGCGACGCCAACGTGTCGGTGCGCAAGCCCGGCGAACCTTTGGGTACACGCCGCGAAATCAAGAACTTGAACAGCTTCAAGTTCATGCAACAAGCCATCGACTTTGAAGTGCGTTGGCAAATTGAGCAAATCGAAGACGGCCACGCCATCGAGCAAGCCACGGTGTTGTTCGACCCCGACACGGGTGAGACGCGCGCCATGCGCACCAAAGAAGATGCCGCGGACTACCGCTATTTCCCAGACCCCGACCTTCCGCCACTGGTGATTGGCCGCGATTGGGTGGATCGTGTGAAAGGCGAGATGGCCGAATTGCCACGCGTGATGGCCGAACGCTTTGTCAAAGACTACGCGCTGCCCGAATACGATGCAACTCAGCTCACGCAAAGCAAAGCCACAGCGGCTTACTTTGAAGCTGTGACCAAAGTCTGTGGCCAAGCCAAGCTGGCCAGCAACTGGATCATGGGTGAAGTGTCGCGCCGCTTGAATGCTGCCGAATTCGACTTTGACCAACTGCCAGTAAGTGCAGCACAACTGGGCACCATGATTGCTCGCATCCAAGACGGCACGATCAACAACAACTCGGCCAAACAAGTGTTTGAAGCGCTTTGGAACGGCGAAGGCGAAGTGGACGCCATCATCGAAGCCAAAGGCCTCAAACAGATGAACGACACCGGCGAGTTGGAAAAAATCATCGACGACGTGCTGGCCGCCAACCCCAAGAACGTGGAAGAGTTCAAGGCAGGTAACGCCAAAGCCTTGAACGGCTTAGTCGGCCCGATCATGAAGGCCAGCAAGGGCAAGGCCAACCCTGCGCAGGTCAATGCGCTACTCATGAAAAAGCTCGGATAACCGAGACTCAGCCAAAGAAAAAGGGCCGTGAGGCCCTTTTTCTTTTTAAGCACAAAACTCATCACACACCATAGCGCTCGCGATACGCCTGCGTGCGGGCCAAGTGTTCACCCATCGCATTGCCGGGTTGTTTGCCCAAGTAGGCCAACAAATCCTCGAGCTTCGCGATGGTGCACACGCTCATGCCCAACTGCTCGCGCACGTATTGCACGGCGCTGTAGGGCACGTCTTTGGTGGTGCCATCGGCTTGTTTTTCGGTGGCCATTTCTTGGCGATCCAAAGCAATGGCTACGGCATGGGGGGTGGCACCTGCGGCCTTGATCAGCGCGATGGACTCACGCGCCGCGGTGCCTGCACTCATCACGTCATCCACGATCAACACACGGCCTTTGAGCGGTGCACCCACCAAACTGCCACCTTCGCCGTGGTCTTTGGCTTCTTTGCGGTTGTAGGCAAAAGGCACGTTCTTGCCAAGGCGCGCCAGCTCAATCGACACCGCTGCACCCAACGGAATGCCTTTGTAGGCGGGGCCAAAGATCATGTCAAACTCAATGCCACTGTTGACGATGCAGTGGGCGTAAAAGCTGGCCAACTTGCCCAACTTAGCGCCATCGTCAAACAAACCGGCATTGAAAAAGTAAGGCGATAGGCGACCCGCCTTGGTTTTGAACTCGCCAAATTTCAACACGCCGCAATCCAGCGAAAATTGCACAAATTCTTGGGCCAACACGTCGTTGGTCACGGCACTGTTACTCATGGGGAAATTCCTTGTTCAAACTCACCAGCCTCAACCTCAATGGCATTCGTTCTGCCGCCCGAAAGGGCGTGGAGGCGTGGATCGAAAAATCGAAGCCTGATTGTATTTGCGTGCAAGAGATCAAAGCTCAAGCACCCGACATTGAAGGCACGTTCGACACCTTGGCGGGGCTGAAAGGCCACTTTCAATACGCCGAGAAAAAGGGCTACTCGGGCGTGGGCATCTACACACGCCACGAGCCAAGCGATGTGATCATTGGCTTTGATGGTGGCGAGTTTGACGCCGAAGGCCGGTACGTGGAGCTACGTTTTGACACACCTGCACGCAAGCTCTCCATCATCAGCAGCTACTTTCCCAGTGGCTCATCCGGCCCCGAGCGCCAAGACGCCAAGTACCGGTTTTTAAACGCCATGTATCCGCACCTGCAAGCACTCAAGGCGGAGCGCGAGTTTGTGCTGTGTGGCGACATCAACATCGCGCACAAAGAAGCGGACTTGAAAAATTGGAAAGGCAATTTGAAGAACAGCGGCTTCTTGCCCGAAGAACGCGCGTGGATGACGCAGCTCACCACCGAAGGCGGGGTGGTGGATGTGTATCGCCGACTTGAACCCGACACCACCGATGCTTGCTACACCTGGTGGAGTAACCGCGGCCAAGCCTATGCCAACAACGTGGGCTGGCGTTTGGACTACCACTTGGCCACACCTGCGGTGGCAGCGAAAGCACGCAGCACTGAAACGTTCAAAGACATCAAGTTCAGCGATCACGCGCCGCACACCATTTGTTACGATGACTTGTTATGACTTGGCTCATCACCAAATACCTCATCACAGCGGCACTGGTCGTTGCCATCTCTGAATTTGCAAAACGCAGCGACAAACTCGGCGGGCTGATCGCAGCATTGCCCATGGTGACCTTCTTAACTTTGATTTGGCTTTATGTTGAAAAACAGCCGGATGAAAAAATAGCCAATCACGCTTGGTACACGTTTTGGTATGTGCTGCCCACGCTGCCCATGTTTTTCACATTTCCTTACTTCATGTCTCGCGTTGGCTTTTGGCCAACGTTAGGCGTGTCCGTCCTCATCACATTGGTGTGCTTTGGTGCACTCGCTTGGGTGTTGCGTCCTCTAGGCATTGAACTCCTCTAAATTGACTTCTTTAGAAAAACCATCTGTTGCCATCATTGGCGCAGGCCCTGCCGGGCTCATGGCTGCCGAAATGCTCAGTGCCGCAGGCATCGCAGTGCATGTCTACGATGCCATGCCTTCGGTCGGCCGCAAGTTTTTGCTCGCTGGACTAGGCGGACTCAACCTCACACACGCCGAGCCATTTGAGCAATTCATCACCCGTTACGGCGAACGCCAAAAAGAATGCGCCGCATGGCTGAAAAACTTTGATGCCAACGCCATTCGCGCATGGGTGACAAGTTTGGGGCTCGACACGTTTGTGGGCACCTCGCAGCGCGTATTTCCTACCGACATGAAAGCCGCACCCCTGCTACGGGCATGGTTGCATCGCTTGCGGCACCCTGCACACGGCGAACCGGTGACATTTCATATGCGTCATCGTTGGAACGGCACACTGACGCACAAGGCCGATCAATTTGCATTGGCATTTGACACGCCTCAGGGCTCACAGACCGCGCGCGCCCATGCAGTGCTATTGGCAATGGGGGGCGGTAGTTGGGCCAAACTGGGATCTGACGGCGCGTGGCAACCATGGCTTCAAGCTTTGAACCTCGACGTATCGCCACTGCAGCCTGCCAACTGTGGTTTTGACGTACTGGGACGTGAGGGCATGCCCGGTTGGAGCTCTCACCTAGCGAGTCAATTTGAAGGGACACCTCTCAAAGCTGTGGCGCTGTCATTCGTCAACAGCAACGGGGAACGATTTGAGCGTCGTGGCGAATTTATCATCACCGCGACCGGCATCGAAGGCAGCTTGGTCTATGCTGCATCCGCTTTATTGCGTGATGACATCGCACGCAATGGCAAGGCCACGTTGCACCTCGACCTCAAACCTGATTTCACACCCGAGCGCGTACTCGCCGAGGTTTTGCACCCACGTGGCAGTCGCTCGCTGAGCAGCCATTTGAAAAGTCGTCTCAATCTCACGGCATTGCACTCCGCGTTGCTACACGAAGTGCTCAGCAAAGATGCCCTCCACACGCCCACGCAATTGGCCGCAGCCATCAAGCACTTGCCGATCACGCTGACCACTCCTCGCCCACTGAACGAAGCCATCAGCAGCGCGGGCGGGGTTCGACTAGAAGACCTCGACTCGCGTCTGATGGCGACGAAACTCCCCGGACTATTTATCGCTGGTGAGATGCTGGATTGGGAGGCTCCTACAGGGGGTTATCTGCTAAGCGCCTGTTTGGCTAGCGGTCGTGTGGCAGCTTCAGGCGCCGTGCAATGGCTCAAGAGCCGAAATCCATGATGCCGTTGTAGGAGAAAGCGAAGCTGAGGGCTCTATGATTGGGGCATTGCACAGTTTTTGACCGTTTTTCACCATGTTCCGTACCCTGCTCAAATCCAAAATTCATCGCGTTGCCACCACGCAGTGCGAATTGCACTATGAAGGCTCCTGCGCCATCGACGAAAACCTGCTCGACGCCGCCAACATTTGTGAGAACGAGCAAGTCCACATCTGGAACATCAACAACGGCGAACGCTTCATCACCTACGCCATCAAAGGCGAACGTGGCTCGGGCATGATTTCTGTGAACGGCTCTGCCGCACGCCGCGCCAGCGTGGGTGACTTGTTGATCATTGCCTCATTCGCGCAAGTGCACGAAGACCAAGTGGCCAAGCACGAGCCTCAACTGGTGTTTGTGGATGAACACAACCAACAGGTAGGTCTGCGCCACCATGTGCCGACTCAGGCTGCGCCTGGACACAGCACGGATGAGTGCTGATTTAGAACTGCTGAATGACCAACCCGCTCCTCGTGAGCGGGTTTTGTTTTGGGTCTACCAAGTTGCCACCTACGTCACGTTCAATGTGATTGACGATGCGGCGATGTTGGCGTTTCTATTAAGTTAAGAGCCACACACACTCGGTCTCGCCCTGCATTTTTAGCCGCATACAAAGCCTCATCGGCTTTTGCGATGACGGCAAGAATATCTTGCGAGCTGTCATGGATTGCCACACCCACCGACAAGGAAAAGTGTGCCATTTGCGCTTGGCCCAACATCACATTTTGTTCACGCACTTGTCTCAGGATGCTTTGCGCTATTTTTTCGGCATCTTCTAAATTGCAGTTAGGCAAGACGGCACAAAATTCCTCGCCACCATAACGCCCGAGCACATCGTCGATGCGCATCGCATTCATCAACAAGCGCGCGCAATGGGCCAAGACTTTGTCGCCACCTAAATGGCCAAAGCGATCATTGATGGATTTGAAATGATCAATGTCCATCATCAAAACAGCATAGTCTTTGCCTGCATCGGTGATGCGTGCCGCTTGGTCAAAGAATGCCCGACGCGTCAACACGCCGGTCAACACATCTCTGCGACTTAACTCTTCAATCAAGGCACGTTGATGGTCGTGAACCATCACAAAAAACCCGACGGATGAACTGACGATAAAAAGCGCGCCAACAATCAATACGCCGAGTTGACTGGCTGAGTTTCCAATCGCACCAGAAGTCGGCAACGGCGACGCAACTGTCACCACAGCTCTAAAGCAATACATCACCGCCATTACCGCGAACGTACACATCAACAAAACTGTCGCAAACGACAGGGGCCGCCGCGCTTTTCTAAAAATGATGGACACCGCGTAGAACAGTGTGAAAGATAAAGCTGAACAGACCGTGACCGTTGGAATCGCAAGCGACAAGCCACCCCACAACCATGCCAATAAGCCTAGAAAACCAAACCCGTTGACAGCAACACAACACCGAATCGGAAAAGGCACTTCATGAAACCGGCAGATCGTTGCAAGGCATGCTGATGCAGAAAACAGCAACAGCATGTTGGCAATAAAAATCCCATAAAACTCAGGGATCTGGTTTCGCAAAAAAATCAGCACCATCGCGGCGCCTGCGCTCATTGAAGCGAGTGACCAGCGCATGAATCCGTAATCGCGATCGCTGTTTGTTGCGCCAAGTAGCAACGCCATGAGTGACATTAACAACGCAAGCATTGCCAAAGAAAACAACAGGGTTCTGGAATCTAACTCCACGACCAACCTCCTTGAATACTTTACACACCCACCTAACGCATTGGTTCTAGAGCATATTTGTTATTGAGTTTTTACACCCTAAAACTTACGATTTTGGCTCTGTTTAATTCGCCCATTCACATGAGATTTGCAATCGTTACATCCTCCATCTCAGTCGTATTGATCGCTGTTGTCAGCGCCCTTTCTATTGCTGTTCTTTCTTGGATTTATCCAGCTGTCCAAAGTCATGACCAGAACTCTGACATCAAGACAGACATCGTCTGGAGTCAAGGTAGTTAAATCATGAAACCTAGTTTCGTCATCGCTTTGCTGCTTTCGATCACGAGCATCAGCACAGCCGCCATTCTTTTTTTAGACACGCCTCGAAAGTCTTCTATTCAACGCGTGATTCCATCGTTTCCTATCGAAATCAAATGGGGAGAAGGCTCTGAAGCTGGCGTGCCAGAAGCAGCGCTCCAAAAACCATGATGGTGAAAAAAAATGCTGCGTTTGCTTGTCAGTTTGACTCTGCTCTCTAGCGCCTCCGTTTGGGCATCAAATACCGGAAGCCGCCAAATCGTGAAGGGTAACGACGAAGAGCAGTTTGTATTTGTAGGCAAGTGCGAGACGGGTGAGTCCTATCGACTTTTTTCGTATCAAAAAAACGTCTCAGGCATCATCCAGTCGTTCTATGACTACGAAGGGCCGAATGGCAAAGGGACAGTTCAAGTCGAAACAACGCCGAAAGTCATGGCGGCTAGGGTCTGTCGCAAAATGGCTGAAATTATCAATACCAATTATTGGAAATGATGCAGCTAACGAAAAATGCCCTCAGGCGTTACCGCATGAGGGCATAGATAGAGCAGGGTTGATTAACCGCGTGTTTTACGGCGGGCAGGTGCCTTCGCAGCAACCTTAGGGGCATTGGCCTTCAATTTGGCGATGCCTTCTTGAGCCAATTCGGCTGTTTTCTTGGCGTTCTTACGAACTTCGGCAAATGCTTTGTTGCTCGCATCGACGGCTGCTTTCACAGCTGTCACAGCGGCCTCAGAACCCTGAGGAGCTTTCTTCAGGTTTTCAGCCAAGGTCTTGTTGGCTGTTGCATGCGCTTGGTCAAAATGGCCTTCTGCAAACGCGGCGCTTTCGGCTTGGAACTCTTGGCTCAACTCATAAGCCGTCGCAGCAAAACCAGCCAAGCTCTTGGCAGAGTTTTCCAATTGAGACTTCAACAACTCGAGTGCAGCTGCTGGATCTTTCACTTCGAGCGCCGACACCAACTGCTCTTGAGCCAACTCAGCATTGACACGTGCTTGCTCAAGGGCCAACTCTGTGACGCGCTCGAGTTGCGTGAATGACAGATTGGCGAATTCAAAAGCTGCTTTGACTGACGCATCGACTTGGGGTTTGACTTGGTTTTGCATGTTGATTCCTTGGTTCAGTTAATTTGATGAATGGATGGTATCGGTGTATTTTTCGAAAAACAAGACAAAACGCATGCTTTAGAGCTAGCTCTCTACCGTCGACAAAGACTCTGTAGGCTTTGTCCAGAACGGGTTGCCAAGGTATTTCCCAAACAGAGGCAGGTGTTGCGCGGGGTATTCTCACCATAACTATCAGAAAGTATGTGCTGTGCCCCGCGTTCAACAATTCTTTAGTTTTAGTCTTAAAGCCGGCTTGGCATTGGTTGCGGGGGGAGAGGCGGCATTGATTTTTCTGAGCGACTTCTCGGGCTATATGTTTGATGTGGTGATTTTGTCGCTCGCTTTTGTGATGACCGTTTTTTGTTTGCTGCGCGCCATGCGCAGCTACACCCGCGACATTCAAAAGCTAGGGTTGTAAACAACAGATTGCGGCTACAGTTGCTGCATCATGTTGCAGTACGAAACCGTTCCCGTTACCCCGTTCCAACAAAACTGCTCCATCGTTTGGTGTGACCAGACCATGAAAGCGGCAGTCATCGACCCAGGGGGTGACTTACCTGTCCTTCAAGCGGCTTGCAAACAACTGGGGGTCACGTTAGAGCAAATTTGGATCACCCACGCCCACATCGACCACGCAGGCGCCACGGCAGATTTGGCAGAACAATTCAGTTTGCCCATCATCGGCCCACATGAGGGCGATCAATTTTGGATTGATGGGTTGCCACAAGCCGCAGCGAGCTACCGGTTTCCACCTGCACGCCCGTTCACACCCACGCGTTGGCTGCACGACAACGACACTGTGACGCTTGGTGCGCACACACTGCAAGTACGTCATTGCCCCGGTCACACGCCCGGGCATGTGGTGTTTTACTCACCCGACATCAAACGCGCTTTTGTGGGTGATGTGCTCTTTGCAGGCAGTATTGGCCGAACTGACTTCCCACGCGGCAACCACGATGACTTGATCGACAGCATCACACAGCGCTTGTGGCCTATGGGCGACGATACGGTCTTTATTCCTGGGCATGGTCCCGAAAGCACGTTCGGGCGGGAGCGAAAAACCAACCCTTATGTGGGTGGCACCTGAAGTTGATTCAGTCGTCTTTAAACCTTCAGCCTTAAAAGCATGGGCTTTAGAGCAACCGTTAGGCTCGAAGCATTGCTTGCGTGAACGCCACCACGCTCAGAGCCAATCACAAACAAGGCATTCTTTGAGTCAAGAAGAATAATGAACTCGTGTTCAAACTTGGTGAGTTTGAGGACCACACGAATTTTGGGTTGCTGGTTCTCAATGAAGATTTCGTAGAACAGCGTTGCCTTCTGTTCATGCATCGCACTTTCAATCTCTGCTGCCAGATGGGGAAGAGACTCGTCAAGTAGCCGGCGTGTTTGCTCTTTGCGCTCGTCTGTATCAAGCAGGTCAAACGCTTGGCTTGGTGGCAATGAAACTTGATGGTCTTGTCGTTTTTCACTCATGTAGGCAATTGTAGGAACTTGTTTTGCCTAAATTCATAAGTGTGGATGGATGGGCCTATTTCGTCCGTTCGTACAGTGGCATGACCTTGGGCAGGTTGGCCTGAATTTCTTCAATCCGTGTATGGCCCGATGGGTGGGTGCTAAGCCATTGCGGCGGCGCGCCCTTGTTGGCAGCGCTCATTTTTTGCCACAAGGTGACTCCCGCACGTGGGTCGTAGCCAGCGCGGGCAGCGATTTCCATGCCTACCAAGTCGGCCTCGGTTTCGTCATCGCGGCTGAATTTGAGGTTCAGCAAGTTAGCCCCTTGCTTGGCGACCAAGTCGGTGAGCTGTGGGCTGACCCCAAAAAACACCGAAGCCACCGTGCTGCCAATGGTGGCCACGCCATTGGTAGCTGCCGCCTTACCCATGCGCTCACGGGCGTGTTCGCGTAAGGCGTGGGCAATTTCGTGGCCCATGACCATCGCCACTTCATCATCCGTGAGTTGAAGTTGCGTGAGGATGCCGCTGTAAAACGCGATCTTGCCGCCGGGCATGCAAAACGCATTGATTTGATTGGAGCCCACCAAGTTCACTTCCCAAGTCCACTCTTTGGCGCGTGGGTTCCACTCGAAACTGTGCGGAATCAGCTCTTTGGCAATGCGACGCAAACGCATCACTTGCGGGTGGTTGTCTGGTCCCAGCGCGTTTTTGCTGGCCGCCTCTTTCATCATCTCGCCGTACTGTTTGTGTGCCGACTGCTCGACCTCGGCCGCGGGAACCAGTCCAGCGAAGACCGAGGACTCTTTGTTAACCGCCACGCCATCGCGCGCAAGCAATGCCCCGCTGCCCAAACCGCAGGCGCAACCCACACAGCCGTAAAGAAAAGCACGTTTGGTGACCATGTCAAAGTCTTTTTGTGAAAGCCTGAAAATAGAGGCATGAACGATACAACAAAACCCAGCTGGCTTGCAGCCTTGCATGTGTACCTCGAACCTGCGTCTTGGCGCATGTTATGTCTTGGGTTTTCGGCAGGTTTGCCGTTGTTGCTGGTCTTGGGCACTCTGAGTTTTCGCTTGCGCGAAGCAGGCATTGACCGCAGCACAATTGGTTTTTTAAGCTGGGTTGGTTTGGCGTATGGCTTTAAGTGGGTGTGGTCACCCTTGGTGGACCGTTTGCCTTTGCCCTTGCTCACCCACTGGCTAGGTCGCCGTCGCAGTTGGCTGCTGTTGGCGCAAAGCACGGTCATAGCCGGTTTGGTGGGCATGGCGTGGCTCGACCCGCAAGTGGCTTTAGAACCTGTGGTGTGGTGCGCACTTGTTGTGGCATTTGGCTCGGCCACACAAGACATTGCGCTGGATGCTTTTCGCATCGAATCAGCCGACACCCAACATCAAGCCGCCTTGGCCGCCACCTACCAAACTGGCTACCGATTGGCCATGATTTGGGCGGGTGCCGGTGTATTGTGGGTGGCAGCCCGTGCTTCAGGTGCCGACGAAACCACCTATCAACATGCCGCATGGCAAACCGCTTACTTGGTCATGGCGGCCTCCATGAGCATCGGTGTTCTCACCGTGTTGCTCTCCCCAGAGCCCGCCTTGCGCGAATTACCCCCCGCGCGCAATGCAGCAGAGTGGTTGCGCAGCGCGCTGATTGACCCCTTTGCGGAGTTCATTCGCCGCTACCGCTGGCAAGCGGCGCTCATCCTAGGGCTCATTGCGGTCTACCGCATCAGCGATGTGGTCATGGGCATCATGGCCAATCCGTTTTATGTGGATATGGGTTACACCAAAGACGAAGTAGCCGCCGTGACCAAAGTGTTTGGCGTCATCATGACCTTGCTGGGTGCATTCATGGGTGGCGTGCTGTCGATGCGTTTGGGCGTGATGCGCATTCTCATGCTGGGCGCTGTGCTCAGCGCCTTGACCAATTTACTGTTTGCTTGGCTGGCCACACGCGGGCATGACCTGACGGCGTTGGTGTGGGTCATCTCAGCAGACAACTTGGCCAGTGGCATTGCATCGGCTGCATTCATTGCGTATTTGTCGAGCCTGACGAATGTGAATTACTCAGCCACGCAATACGCGCTGTTTAGCTCCATGATGTTGTTGGCACCCAAATGGTTGGCTGGTTTTTCGGGTGTGTATGTCGATGCCCACGGCTATGAAGCGTTCTTCACCAGCACGGCGTTGTTGGGTGCGCCTGTGTTGCTGTTGGTGTGGTGGGCTTCGCGCGTGGCGCCACGCTGATTTACCTCGTCTTTACCTTGCGTTTAGATAAGCACACACTTGGCAAGGCATGATGAACCCACCATGAATACCTTGCTTTTGATAGAAGACGACCACCGCTTGGCCAATATGGTGAGCGAGTACCTCGAACAATCCGGCTTTGCGGTGCAACACGCGCCCAATGGCTTGAACGGACTCAAAACCCTGCAAGACATCCACCCGTCCATGGTGTTGCTCGATTTGATGCTGCCCGACATCGACGGCTTAGAGGTTTGCAAACGCATCCGTGCCTTACCGGGTGCATTGGCACAAACGCCTGTGCTCATGCTCACGGCCAAAGGCGATCCGATGGACCGCATCGTGGGCCTGGAGCTCGGCGCCGATGACTACCTGCCCAAACCGTTTGAACCTCGCGAATTGCTCGCGCGCATTCGCGCCGTGCTGCGTCGCCATGCGCCACAAGAGACCATCGAGGTTTCACACCAAACTTTGAAATTCGGCTCTCTTGAACTCGACCGCGATGCCCGCACAGTCAGCGTGCGCGGCCAAGTGTGCGACCTCACCTCTTACCAGTTTGATTTGCTGTGGGTCTTGGCAGAGCGCGCCGGCCGCGTTCTGTCACGCGATCAAATCATGGAAGCGGTACGAGGTCGTGAGCTAGAAGCTTTCGACCGATCCATCGACGTGCATATGGGTCGCATTCGTGCCGCCATCGAAGACGACGCCAAAACGCCCAAACGCATCCTCACCGTGCGTGGTGTGGGCTATGTGTTTGCCAAACAGCAAGACTGATCATGGCGACCCCATCCACCCCTCATCGTTCGTTGCATTTGCCGTTGTACGTGCGAATTTGGTTGGCCGTGGTGTTCGCCGTGGCGGTTCTCACCTTGCTCACAGGTTGGGTCATGCGCATGTCAGCCGAACCACCGCTGCGCGAAGTGATGGTGCGCAACGCGTCTGGCGAATTGGTGGGCGAAGGCAAAGCACGTTTACGCCCATTGGACAACCTGCCTGTCGAAGCTCCGCCGATGCGAGACCCTGACATGCCTCATCCGCCAGGACACTTTGGGTCTGGTCCGGAATTCATGGTGCGCATGCACAACGGCGAACTGATGCATGTGCATTTGCCACGCCCCCCTCGTAGCTTTTGGTCGCGCCCACCTTTTGGTTTTGCTTGGACATTGGGCTTGGTCGGATTGGCTGTGGCGCTGGGCATTTACCCCATCGTGCGTCGTCTGACACGCCGCTTAGAGAACTTGCAAAAAGGCGTGGAGCAATGGGGCACCGGTAACCTGTCAGCTCGCGTCGCGGAACAAGGCAGTGATGAAGTGGCTTACCTCGCACAACGCTTCAACTATGCAGCCGCACAAGTAGAGCAATTGGTCACTTCGCACAAATCACTACTTGCCAACGCCTCGCACGAGTTGCGCTCCCCCCTCACGCGTATTCGTATGGGTTTGGAGCTAATGGGTGAGTCACCCTCGCCAGCCATGAAGGCTGAAATTTCGCGCAGTGTGAGCGAGCTGGACCAATTGATTGATGAAATTTTGTTGGCCAGCAGACTGGACGCCAAAGAAGCAGACCTTGGCACCGTCGAGCCCGTGGATTTGACGGGCCTCGCCAGCGAGGAGTGTGCGCGTGTCGAGGCGCATCTGGAACTCGGCTTTGACCCCCGCAGCATTGTTGTGCCAGGTGTGGCGAAGCTATTGCGTCGTGTGTTGCGCAATTTGCTGGAGAACGCTCGGCGCTACGGCACCTCTGACATTGAGGTTCAGCTCTCCACGCACCACGACAACAGCGGAGACTGGGTGCGCTTATGTGTCTGTGATCGTGGCCCGGGTGTGCCACCTGATTTACGGGATCGCATCTTCGAGCCGTTTTATCGCTTGCCCGGCGCCAGCGAGCGCGAAGGTGGCGTGGGTTTAGGTTTGTCTCTGGTGAAATCCATCGTGCAACGCCACGGTGGCAGCGTGCACTGCGAAGATCGCGAAGGTGGTGGCGCTCGATTTGTGGTGATGCTGCCAGCTTGAATCAGCGGCCAAACCCCACAGCCAATTGGTTGACGATCTCGGCCGCAGGGCATTCTGCACAACCGGAACGATTCATACCCGACCACAAGGGTGTGAAGTCATCGCGTTGATTCGCTTCGGCTTTCGCACGCAACGGAGCCATGCTTTGCGTGGCCATCGGAAATGCAGGGGCTGCTGTGTTTTGCGCGCCTAGCTCTTGCATGACACGGTTGAGCATGCCGCGCGCCAAACCACCTGTGAACAAATTGGTCAATGCCGTCGGCGCATTCACATCACGCAAGCGCGCACGATGCAACGAACTGGTTTTGGCCTCGTGACACAACAAAAATGAGGTGCCCACTTGCACCGCCGCAGCACCCGCAGCCATCGCCGCATGCACGTCGTGTGCATCGGCAATACCGCCTGCGGCGATGACGGGTACGCGAATGTGCGGCGTCAGTTGTTGAAGCAACGGCAACAAACTCGATTGCATCGTCACATCACGGTCAAGAAAGTGGCCACGGTGTCCGCCTGCTTCAAGCCCTTGTGCAATGACACCATCTACGCCATGCGTTACCAACCAGCGTGCTTCATTCAACGTGGTGGCGGAAGACGCCACAAATGCACCACGCGCTTTGACGCGCGCCAACAAAGTCTGGTTCGGCAACCCAAAGTGAAAGCTCACCATGGTGGGCGAGAACTCTTCTAAGACTTCCGCCATCTCGTCATCAAACGGACGGCGCCCTGCTGCCACTGGAATGGTGGACGGGTCAATGGCAAACTCTTCGTAATAGGGCTGCAATGCAGCCTGCCACTTCAACTCAGCGTCTGATGTATGTTCAGGCGCTTGGTGACAAAAGAAATTCACGTTGTAGGGCAAGCCACTTGCTTGCAACACTTGCAATTCACGTCGCAAACTTTGCGCATCTAGCATTGCCGCAGGGAGTGACCCCAAGCCGCCAGCCGTGCTCACGGCAACCGCTAAGTTGCTGTCTTGCACGCCCGCCATGGGCGCTTGAATGAGAGAGAAGCGTGTTCCAAGAATGGTGTTCAGTGACATGGCAGGCCTTCAAGCTATTTCGACCTCATCCTAACGCCAGCGCATGATGCGCCATCTTGTGCCGTCTATGATGCGAGGCATTCAATGCACAACACCCATGAAAAAACGCATCCTCATCTTGTCGCATGACAACAAAATTGGTGACGCCATCGTGGTGACAGGTTTATTCAAACCCCTCCACACCTTATGGCCTGATTGCGAAATAGGTGTTCTGTGCGGAGCTAGCAATGCCGCTTTGTACCGCCACCACCCCGACGTCAAATGGGTGCACATTGCCAAAAGTCGTAATGTGTTTGCACGTATTTGGGCCAGCTTGCAAGCCCGTCTCAAACATTACGACATGGTGGTGCACTTTGGTTTAGACCTCGCCAACCCTTCGGTTCAGATTGTGCTGAACACCGTCAAGGCGAAACAGCGCTTTTTGTTTTTACCGCATCCTGTCAAACCATTGCCCAACGATGTGGTGATGCAGGGCAACTGGGGCTACAGCGCCGATCACGACACGCTGCACTACTCCGCGCGTCATGTGCGTTTTTTGGAAACAGTAGGCGCTCAAGTCAAATCCTACCGGTATGACATCGAACTAGGCGCTGACGCCGCAAACCAAACACCACACACCGATGGACCACTCATGGTCATCAACAGCCAAAGCAGTGCAGCCAACAAATCTTTTTCGCTGCCTTGGCTTGAAACCTTTGTGCATGCGGTTCATGCGCAGCACCCTACCATTCGGATGCAACTGCTCAGTGCGAACCCCGCGCTAGAAGCCGCGATGCACCAGTTGTTCAAAGCACAAGCAGATCGCGTGTGGGTCACGCCATGTGCACCCACCGTCACGCCATCACTGGCTGCCATTCAGGGCGCTGACTTGGTGGTCACGCCGGACACGTATGCCGTACACGCGGCCAGTGCGTGGAACAAGCCCGTGCTTGCACTCTATGAACCCAGTGTGTTGTCTGTCGAATCGTGGGAGCCCTTGTCTGACACCTATGTGCAGCTCATTGCCCCGAGCGGCCAAGCGGTCAGTGACATACCCGTGTCAGAAGCGTTGAAAGCGTTGAACCACCTGCTGACACAGCCCCACTCACGCGAGCGTATTTTTTTAAAATAGCTTTAGTTTTCGACCAGCAAAGCTCGCTGCTCTGCCGTCCACTTTTGGTCTAAAGGAATGAGCTTGTCACGGTCAACAAACGGTGGGTAACCGCCCTTCATGGTTAACCGAATGTAGTGGTGGTTGAAGCAATCGAGTGCAATGTGCATGGGACGAATGTCTCCCACCTCACGCGCACGCATCGCCGTACGCAGAAACAAATCAAAGTCGGCCGCTTGCTGCGTTTCGTCCCAAGGCCCCAAGATGTCTAGCGCACGGCGCGAGAACATCACTGTGTTGCCGACAAAGCCCTCAACGGCCTGGTGTTTGAAACGCTCGCGACGGTTCTGACAAAAAGCAGACCAGTTGCCGTACATCCACTTGTGCATGAGCAACAAGCTGTTGCGACCCGTGCCAAACAAACCCACCAAACCACGGATACGGTTCCAACGGCGGCGCAGCTTTTTAGTCGCCGATTTGCTTTCGATACGTTCGATGCCACACGAAGTGATGACGTCGAGTTGGTTGTGCACAGCATTGGCAATCAGTGCCTCGTCCCAACCTTCACTCACGATGATGTCATTGTTCAAGAATGCCAACCACTCGCCCTTGGCCACCGCAATGCCTTGGTTTTGAGAAACCGGGTACGAATAGTTGCCAGGATTTCGAATGACACGTGCGCCCACCGATTCAAAAAAATCGGCACTGGCATCCGTCGAAGCGTTGTCAATGACGATGAGCTCAAACGGGCTCTTGGTGTTCTTGACCAAGTTTTCCCAATAAATCTGGTTCATCGCGAGTTGGTTGTACACCGCAGTGATGATGCTGATCTTGGGCTGTGTTGCAGACATGGTCATGGGGCTTTCAAAGCAAGCGGTACACGCGCTCGGCGGACACATCTTCTAGGCAACGCATGTGCCCCAATGGACAGGTACGTTCGTAGCAAGGTGCGCAGGCTAGCGGAGGTTGGTAGTTTTTATCCACACGCAGCCAGACCACGCGCGCGCGATCGTTGAGTGGCGGGGTGTGTTCGGGACTCGACGAACCAAACACCGCCACTTGTGGTACACCAAAAGCAGCCGCCACATGCATGAGGCCCGAATCATTGCTGACGACACGAAAGGCATAGGCGATCAACGCAAATGCCTGCATGAGGTTGGTTTGTCCTGCCAAATTGAAGCAATGCCCGGGCTTGGCGGCATTGGCTGTGGTGGCAATTTCTTGGCAAATGTCGAATTCTTTGTTCGAGCCCAACAAGAAGACGGGCCGGTCAATTTTGCGGGCCAATTCGGCGAAGTGTTTAGCTGGCCAACGCTTGGCTGGACCATACTCAGCGCCTGGCGCAAACACCACAAAACTATGCTTGGCCAAGGTAGGCAATGTGGGCATGGCTGTGGCCAATTGCTCTAAGGCATCATCCAAGACGCCGACACCGGCTCTCAGCACAGGCCGCAAATCACCCACCAGCTTCATGGGGCCACTGCGACTTTGACCCACCAAGCTCAACGCGGCATACCACTCCACCATGGGAGGACGCTCTTCGGTATCGGGGTTGTCGAGTCGATCGGTCAATAGACCAAAGCGCATTTCACCGGTATAGCCCACGCGCTTGGCAATGCCCGCCATCCATGGCAACAGCGCGCTTTTTAGGGAGTTGGGGCAAACATACGCCACATCAAATTTGCCGCGCAAGTGGTTGGCAAGCTTGATGCGCCCCACCAACTGCAAGCCGCCGTGTTTGAACGGCATCTCGATCACCTCAGCCACGCCTGGCATCACACGATAAACCGGTGCAATCCACGGCAACGCAGCGACTGTGAGGCGCTCGCCGCGCGCAGCCAAGCGTCGCAGCAAGGGTTCCGTCATCACCGCATCCCCAATCCACTGAGGCGCGATGATGAGCGCGTTTTTAGTGATGGCCGCCAACGTGCTCGCCGGCTTTGAGTTTGTACTCAGTACCGCAGTAAGGGCACTTGGCAACGCCTGTGCTCGCCACATCCAAGTAGACCTTGGGGTGACTGTTCCAGAGTTTCATATCGGCCTTGGCACTGGGGCAATAGACGCCGCCGTTGCCGTTGAGGTCTTTGGCCAAGAGTTCAACTGTGTTGCTCATTTCGTATTTCCTAGAAGTTCAGACAGGGGCTCAAACCTTGCTGCTTAGACTTTGGTGAGCCAGTGTGCGTACTTGGGATTGCGGCCGTTGACGATGTCAAAGAACGCCGTTTGAATTTTTTCAGTGATGGGGCCGCGGCTGCCTGCGCCCAACTGGATGCGGTCGAGTTCGCGGATGGGCGTGACTTCAGCGGCTGTGCCGGTGAAGAAGGCTTCGTCAGCGATGTACACCTCGTCGCGGGTGATGCGCTTTTGCACAATTTCGAGACCCAAATCTTTGGCGATGTGGAACACGGTGTTGCGGGTGATGCCGTTCAAAGCGCCAGCAGACAAGTCAGGCGTGTAGATGACGCCATCTTTGACCACGAAGATGTTTTCGCCTGCGCCTTCGGACACAAAACCGGAGGTGTCGAGCAACAAGGCCTCGTCGTAACCTTCGTCGGTCACTTCCATGTTGGCCAAGATGGAGTTGGTGTAGTTGCTCACCGCCTTGGCTTGCGTCATGGTGATGTTGACGTGGTGGCGTGTGTAGCTTGAAGTCTTGACGCGGATGCCGCGCTTCATGCCTTCTTCGCCGAGGTACGCGCCCCAAGTCCAAGCGG
>JACCDQ010349965.1_pt1 | contig 37101 bp, 36 predicted proteins | sample 7446031 | NCBI WGS metagenome assembly JACCDQ01 (sample SAMN15323442, study PRJNA562643) | freshwater metagenome | isolation source: river surface water | place: USA:Blue River Watershed | collected 2017-08-17 | reverse complement strand
GGGCACATTGGAAATACAAAGAAGGTTTAGCAGGACGATCGGCCCCTAAACTTGATTGGGTTCAAGAACTTTTAGAATACAATAAGGATAACGACAATAATCGCGAAATTTTAGAAGTTATTAAAAACGACATTGATCTAGATGGAGTATTTGTTTTTACTCCAAAGGGCGATGTGCGTGAATTAAAATATGGTGCCACCCCACTTGATTTCGCTTATGAAATTCATACTGAAGTAGGGCATCATTGCGTTGGTGCAAAAGTTAATGGAAAAATTGTTCCTTTAAGACATGTTTTAAAATCAGGTGATTCAGTTGAAATTTTAACTTCGAAGACCCAGATGCCAACCAAAGATTGGTTAAATATTGCCAAGAGCTCGAAAGCTAGATCAAAAATTAAGCAGTATTTACTTAAAGTTGAAAGAGATGAAAATCGTGATTTAGGAAAAGAAATTTTAGAGAAAGCTTTCAAGGTATTTGGAACTAATTTAAAACAACTTAAAAAAGATAATCAATTAAATGTTTTATTTGATGAACTTCATTTAGTCGATGAAGAAGAATTGTGCGTACAGGTTGGCGCTGGAAAATTTACTCCCAAAGAAGTACTATCTTATATCCCTGTCTTAAAAGACTTAGCTCAAAAAGAAGAAGCTAAACTTGAAGAAAAATTTGAAGAAATTGAAAGCTACTCAAATAAAATTACTAACAATGTAAGAAAGAAAACCAATTCTGATAATGCCGTTATTGTTGATGAGATGAGTGATGTGATGGTGAGAATTGCCCGTTGTTGTAATCCAATTCCGGGGGATTCAATTGTCGGTTTTATCACTAGAGGGCGAGGAATCACGGTTCATAAAATTGGTTGTAATCGAGTTGATGCTGAAACCAGTCTTAGAACTATTAAGGTTTCTTGGAATAAAGGTTTTAATTTTACTCACCCAGTTTCCATCAGAGTTACGACTCAAGATAAACCAGGAATCTTGTCTTTAATTTCAAAAACGATTAATAATTCAGGAATCAATATTAGAAGTGCTATGGCAAAATCTCTTCCCGATCGAAAAGGAAGCTTTATCTTTGAAATTGAAGTAAAAGATTATTCTGAACTATTAAAGACGATATCAAGTATTGAATCGCTTGAAGAAGTTATTGCTGTTTCAAGAATTTAATAGAAATCAATCGGGGATTTTTGATCCCAATACATTAAAAACAATTTAGTTCTTAAAAGCTTAAAAGTTTCCATGTAAAGGATTTTTAAATATCTCATGCTTAAAAAATTTGAGGATACAGCCGTAAAGTAAAAATCAAATTTATCATCTTCAAGTTTTAAGGACTGAATAATTAATTTTATTCTCATAATGTGATAGTCAGAAGAAACTATTAAGATTTTTGTTAGCCCGCGATTATTTCTTAGATACTTTAAAGTAGAGATGACGTTCTCAACAGTGTTTCTTGCGGTGTAATCAAGTTCCACATTATTTCTATTTTTTGAAGTGGGATCGATTGGATTAATAATGGTATCAACGGAGTTTTTTTCATAAACTCCGCTAATAAAAATATTGGGTTGTTTAAATTCGTGAGCTTTATTAATCGCATGTTCAATTCGCCCCGAACCACCTGTGAAAACGACAATTAGGTCGGGAGGAGTTTGTACAAACGTAGCTTTAGCATTTTTAGTTTCATTGCGAGCATCTAGTAAAAGGATCATGGTAACAAAAGAGTAAACCGCAAAGATAGAAGCAAGAATAATTAGTATACTTTGAATATATCTAATAATCCTGGTCGACTTTGATTCAAATACGTATTTACTTTTTAAAATCATCTGGCTGCAATGACCTCAATTTCAACCAATGCACCTTTAGGAAGTGCTGATACTTGAACAGTACTTCGTGCAGGATATGGTTCTTTGAAAAATCTAATATAAGCTTCATTCACTTTTGCGAAATTATTTAAATCAGTTAAGAAGATACTGGTTTTAACAATGTGAGTACGATCAAGATCTTGAGATTTTAAAAGTCCATCAATGTTATTCATAACTTGATTTAATTGAGCATCAAAGCTTTCTTGTAAGTTTTGCGTTGTAGGATCGATTCCGATTTGTCCTGAAAAATAAAATACACCACCATACTCAACACCTTGCGAGTAAGTTCCGACAGCTTTTGGAGCTAGGTTGGTATCAATAATTTTTTTATTCAACATATCTTTTCCTTTTAAATTTATTTTTACTAAACTTTAGAGTTCACTTTTTTATCAGATAATAAGGCCGATAAAACACACATATTAACAATTTCAGTTACGGTTGCGGTTCTTGGAATTATGTTAGCCGTATGATTCATTGGAATTAATATTGGTCCAATAGCATTGGCATTAGCCAGTTGTGCAAGCAGTTTGTAACTTATGTTAGCTGAATTTAAATCTGGGAAAACTAAGATGTCAGTAGCTGAATCAAGAGTTGAAAAACTAAAAAGTTTATCCATTAAGCCTTTATTAACAGCAACGTCTGCCTGCATTTCACCATCAACGATTAAATTAGGGTAACGTGTTTTAGTTAAATTTACTGCGCGCTTAATTTTTTTAGCTTTGTCATGATCATTTGATCCAAAGTTTGAAAAACTTAAAAAGGCAATACGTGGTTCACGCTTCATTAATTTTCTAAAAAGTTCAGCTGTTCCAGCGGCAATCTCGCAAAGTTGTTCTTCGGTTGGATCAATTTGAACTGCACAGTCTGCAAAAAATAGGACGCGGTTTTTAAAATTCATGATGAAAATTCCCGCGGCACTCTTGTGGTCTTCAGTACCTAAAACATGCATTAGGGGAGGGAAGCAGTCTGCATAATTTAATGTCGGTCCAGAGATGATTGCATCAGCTAGTCCATGCTTCACCATCATAGAGCCAAAATAATTTTGATGTGCGAGTAATTCATCTGCATGATAAATCGAAACACCACTTCTTTGTCTTTCTTTGGAATAAGTTTTTACATACTCTTCAAATTTCTCATGTCTACGTGGAGAGATAGTTCTTACTTCATCTTTTAAGCTTTCTAGTCCTAATAAATCCATTTTTTTATGAATGGCTTTTTTGCGACCTAATAAAATTGGCTCAATTTTATCTTCTTCAACTAAGATTTTTACCGCTTGAAGAATTCTGGTATTAGTTCCTTCTGCGAAAACCATTTTTACTTTTTTACCACGTTTAGCTACTAAAGTAGTGAGGCGATCGCGAAGCGACTTCATGAAGCTTGCAGAGTTCCCCATTCTTCCTTCAAGAGATCTGGCATATGCATTTAAGTCATCAATAGCAATTCTTGCTACTCCAGATTCCATGGCCGCTTGAGCAACTGCGGGAGTGACTCTCGTCAATACTCTTGGGTCAAAAGGTTTAGGAATTAAATAATTTTTTCCAAATTTAAAATCTTCACCACCATAAGCAAGTTTCACTTCTTCTGGTACTTCTTCTTTGGCTAAATTAGCAAGAGCCTTTACCGCCGCTAATTTCATTTGGATGTTAATTTTTTTAGCTCTAACGTCTAGGGCTCCTCTAAAAATAAAAGGAAAGCATAAAACGTTATTTACTTGGTTTGCATAATCTGATCTACCAGTTGCCACGATCGCATCATCTCTGACTGCATAAACTTCGTGTGGTAGAATTTCAGGATCAGGATTGGCCATAGCAAATATAATTGGGTTTTTACCCATAGTTTTTACCATTGCTTGAGTTACTAAGCCTTTTGCAGAACAACCAACAAAAGCATCGGCACCAACTAATGCATCGGCAAGAGTTCTAGCTTTTGTTTCAATGGCAAATTCATCTTTGTATTTATTCATACCTGAAGTTCGACCTTTGTAGATCGCACCTTGAGAGTCACACATGATTAAATTTTCGCGTGGAAGACCTAATTCAAAAAATAATTTTGCACAAGAAATAGAAGCAGCACCTGCTCCAGAAAAAACAACTTTGGTTTTTTTAATATCTCTTCCTGTAACTTCTAATGCGTTCAAAAAAGCAGCCGAAGCAATAATGGCCGTTCCATGTTGATCATCATGGAAAACGGGAATATTCATTTTTTCAATTAACTGAGTTTCAATTTCAAAACACTCTGGTGCTTTAATATCTTCAAGGTTCACACCACCAAATGTCGGCTCAAGTGCTTCAACAACTCTAACCATTCCTTCAACTGAATTCTCATTAACTTCAATATCGAATACATCAATATCAGCAAATTTTTTAAAAAGGTTTCCTTTTCCTTCCATCACTGGTTTACCAGCAATAGCACCGATATTTCCAAGACCTAAAACCGCTGTACCGTTTGATATAACGGCAACTAGGTTTCCTTTAGCAGTATAGCGATAAGCCAGCTCAGGATCTTTTGCAATTTCCAGACAAGGCCACGCTACACCTGGTGAATAAGCTTTCGCTAAATCAAGTGAAGTAAGCATTGGTTTGGTTGTTATAACTTCTATTTTTCCAGGCCTTCCATCTGAGTGATAGTCTAGGGCGGCTTGTTTCTTTTCGTCATGATCTTTGTTGTGAGTTGTCACATTTTTTTCCTTTTTGATTTTAGGAGTAAAGGGTAAAGAAAAAAATGGATTTTGGAAAGAAATTTAGCTTTTTTTGTTGCTGTGAGTGATAAAAAAAAGCCCGCATTTAGCGGGCCTAATTTATTTAGCTTTTTGTGCGTTCGTCGCGTCTTTCTTCGCGTCTTTCTTCTCTGCGGTCTTCACGTCGTTCTTCTCTTCTGTTTTCACGTCTTTCTTCGCGTCTATCTTCGCGTCTATCTTCTCTTCTGTCTTGTCTGTCATCTTTTCTGTCTTCGCGTCTATCTTCTCTTCTATCTTGTCTATCGTCTTTTCTGTCATCGCGTCTATCTTCTCTTCTATCTTGTCTATCGTCTTTTCTGTCATCGCGTCGATCATCTCTTCTATCATCGCGTCGATCTTCTCTTCTTTCTGGTCTATTTTTTTCAACTTCTTTTCTGATCATTTCAGCTTGTTCTTTTTTTAAACCTAATTCTCTAGCAATTTGGCCGATTCCCATTTTTCCTTCGCGCATTTTTATAATTTCTTCAATCGGTTTTCCAGATTCTTTAGAGAGCATTTCTAAGATTCTTTGTTCGCCATCTCCCAGTCTTTCACCTTTTTCTCTTTTACCATTTTGCTCTTCTTTTTTTTCTGTTTCAATTTCAGGTTTAACTTCAGTTTTGGTTTCATCTGTTTGGGCATAAATAGCAGATGAGGCCATTAAAGAGAGAGATAAAATTAATTTTAACAATTTGCTCATGTTTTCCTCCTAAATAAACAAATTTATATTTTCAAACTCGCATTAAAAACAAATATATGAGATTTATAGGCACTTTCAGGATTATTAGATGAATTTTTATTGATCTGATATTTTACAGTAAGTGGAACATTTTCAATAAAATTTAAAATGACACCTGCTTCAGTTGTAAACAAGGTTTGCTGTTCTTTGTTGGTGACAGTACGGTTTCTTACTCTTGTTTGAAATGTTTGATTAGAGTAGGCGGTATAGACCAAGCTGCTACTCAAATAACTTTCAACATTTTCTCCTATGTTATAATTAAAAGAAAGACTTGGACCGAGATTATAGTTGGTATAGGCACTGTCTGTTGAAGAAACAAAACCTAAACTTAAATCAGCAGAAAAAGTTAAGTCTTGATTAAGGACATTTTCATATCCACCAGATAAATCAATGCTACGATCTTTACGATCAATCTGTTGATAATAGTTTTTATAATTAAAACTGAAAGTAAAATAAGCTAATTTTTCATTGCTAAATTCTTTAGTATAAGTTGTCGAATACTTAAAACCTCGATTATTTGAACTGGTATAACTATCAATCGTTGGGTCAGATTGATATCGCTGTTGATAGTAACTTAAGTTATGTTCTCTTTGTTTGCTGGTTTTAATTTGCCAGCTTAAATCAAAAGTATTGTTGTTGTTACTTGTAGTATTGGTGTAACGATCGCCCTTTAATTTAAATCTTATACGGTCAGTGTCATCTTTAGTTTGAACATGAAAATAATAGCTTTTATAACTATCACTTTGAAGATTGCTAACAGAAGAGTTCACATTATCCGTTTTAGAATAATTAAGATCGCCCCTTGCAGAGACTGTCCAAGCATAAGTTAGGTGATTAATAAAAATAAATGATAAGATTGTGTAAAATTTTGTTGTATTCATCTAAAATATTTTATATTAAATTTAAAAAAAACCTAGGGGTGGCTTTTGCCTGAGAAATACCCTTTGAACCTGTGAGATAATGCTCGCGAAGGAAAGGAAATCATGAATCGTGTTCGTCAACTATTTCAATTTAGCATCTTCGAAATTGTGTTTATTTGTGTTGTAAGCGTAGCTTTAGGAGTCTTCTTTTGGGGCTGGACTTTTGTTTACGATATTACAAAGCCATTTTTAAAACCTTTTGGTTTGAATTATTTGACTTCTGGATTCTGGATTATGGCATCAGTATTTTTAAGTTACATTGTAAGAAAGCCTGGAGTTGCTCTGATTGCTTCTTTGATTGCAAGTTTAGTAGAAGGTTTTTTAGCTCATTGGGGTTTATCTGCTTTGATTTATGGATTCATTCAAGGGTTAGCAGCTGAAATTATATTTTTATTTTTCTTTTATAGAAATTGGAGTTTTTTAGTCGTTTTATTGGCTTCACTCTTTTCTTCATTTTGTAGCTACGCTTATGATTACTTTGCCTACGACTATAATTTATTAGATACAAAAATAGTTCTCATTCAATTAGTTTCATTTTTAATATCTTCTGTATTTTTTTCTGCATGGCTTTCAATTCATATTGCTGATAGACTTATAAAAAATGGTTTATTAAACAATATGAAGATAGCAAAACGAAATGCTCAAGATTGAACCTTTTCAATTTTATTACGAAAACACCCCTAATAAAGTTTTAACTTTGAAGCATCAAATTCATTTTGAGAAAAATGGAATTGTGCTCATTTCTGGTAAGTCGGGTAGTGGGAAATCGACACTCTTAAGTTTGATTAAAGGAATTATTCCGGAGTATATACCAGGAAAGTTGTCTGGCAACATCATTGAAGATCATGAAAAAATTAAAAATCAAATTGTTTACTTATTTCAAAATCCTTTCTCCCAAATAATTCATTCCGATCCACTTTTTGAATTTGCCTTTACGATGGAAAATTTAAAAATTGAAAAAGAAATGTTTTTAAAAAAGAAAAAAGAATACGAAGTGAAAATGAATTTAGGTGAAATTTGGAACAAGGATACTTCGCAGCTTTCAAATGGAGAATGTCAAAAATTAGTTTTGGCATCTATCCTAGCTATAGGTCCGAAAGTAATTTTACTTGATGAGCCAACCGCATTTTTAGATCCCGAGTCTAGAAAAGAATTTTATCAAATATTACGTGGAATAAAGAATACCCATTTGATTTTAATTGTAGATCACCACATAGATGAGGTGAAAGAGATTTTAGATCGAACTTTATTTGTAAGCGAAAATGGTGACATTGAAGAGGTCAATAAAGACATCGTTTATGATTTAATGAGATCACATGGAGTACAGCATAGCTCATTTCCATTAAATAGAAGCAGCAGTCAATTCACTTTTTATTTTCAAAATGTTGAGTATAAATATCCTGGACAAGAAAAATTATTAGGTCCAATTAATACTTTTTTCAGAAGTGGTGAAGTGACGGTTTTAAAAGGAAGAAATGGCTCAGGAAAGAGCACATTACTAAAAATTATTGCGGGAATTATAACTAATTATCGTGGAAAAATTGAACTTAAGGAAAATGATAAAGTTATTAGTCTAAAGAAATTGAACCAATTAGTTGGATTTGCCTTTCAAAATCCAGAAAATAATTTCTTTTATGATACTTTAAATGAAGAGTTTTCAAAAAAATTAGATTTGATAGGAGAGTTTAATTCAGAAGAAGAGTTGTCTAGATCTCCATATTTATTTTCCGAAGGACAAAAAAGAAGAATAAGTTTATTAATTAATCTGGTCTTAGATAAGCAAATTTTTTTAATCGATGAACCAACCTTTGGCCAAGATTTAGAAAATATCGAAAAAATTGAAAACATGATAAAATCACTAAGATCCGCCAATAAAATGGTCATTGTCATCTCTCACGATGATAAATTTATCACAAAAATTGCTGATAGAGTTCTCGAACTTAAAAATGGGAGTTTGCTTGAGCATCAACTATGAAGTTAACTTGAAAAATTCTTGGTATATTTTTATAATTGCGATTTTAGGAATATCTTTTTTTATATTTATTAAAAATCTAGGTCTCTATTTATTAATGAGCTTTGTATTAATCTCAATTTTGTTTTTTTATCAATTGAAAATTAAAGATGCTTTGAGAATTTTTTTATATTCAGGTCTTTTTGCTTTAAGTTACGGGGTTACTTTGCTTATTTTTCCAGCGAAAAGTATCATGAATGGACAAGTATTCACTTTATTTAATTATGAAATCTATAAAGCAGTTTGGGATGCAGCAATTATTTTAACGTTCAGAGTACTGTTTGTAAGTTTTTTTTCCTTAACGTCTTTTTTAGTAATGGATTTCGAAAAAATGTTCGTGCATTTTATGTCTCAAAAAATCCTTTCCGTGCGCTGGGGGTATCCTATTTTGATTGGCATGAATTCAATTAATTTACTTAAAAGCGAATTTGAGCGAATAAAAATAAATGCCAGAATGCGTGGTTTGAAAAAAAGAGAATTTCCTAGATTGTTTTTTACTCTCTTGGTATTTGCCATTAAGCACTCTGAAAGAGGTTCGCTTTCATTAATAACCAGAGGTATTAATGAGAAAAAACTTTTTTATTTTAACTTGGTTCCGACTGTCCAAGATAAATTAATACTGGTGCTTTTTATCTTTTTTTACTTCACAGTCGTTTCAGTAAACTTCTTGGTACTTAATTAAATTACATTTTTTCCGGTGGCGTAATTCCCAATAAATGTAATCCATTTTTTAAAGTTAATGAAAAGCTAGTTAAAAGTGCCAGACGGGCTTCTTTAAGCTCTAAGGTTTCTGCTTTTAAAACGGAAACTTCAACGTAAAAACGATTATAGGCTTTACACATAAAAAATAAATAATTGGCGACGGTTGATGGCTTATAATTTTCACAAGCATAAATCATCGTTGAATTAAAATCGTAAATATATCTCATTAAGTCTCTTTCTGCTTCATGAGTTAATAAATGTAAATGAGTTGAATTAGGTTTGATGTTTTCAGTTAATCCTTTTTGAATGATTGATTGAGTTCTGGCGTATGAATACATTAAATAGGGGCCAGAGTTTCCTTCAAAAGAAACCCATTCTTTTGGATCAAACACAATTTCTTTATTTGGATCTGCATACAGCATTCCATATTTTATCGCACCTACCGCTAACTTGTCGGCGGTATCATTTATTTGATTGGCATCCCATTCATTTTTATATTTATCTAAATAAGTATTAATTTCTTCTTTCACTAAATTAATTAGCTGTAAAAAAGTAAAGGTATTTCCTGCTCGGGAACTCATTTTCCCTTCTGGTCTAACCACCATTCCATAAGAAAGATGATAACATTTATCGGCATTTTTAAAGCCCATCTTTTCTAGCGCATAAAAAACTTGTTTAAAGTGAAAGTTTTGTTCACTGCCTACGACATAGATATTTCTATCAATGTTGTAATCATTAAATTTAACTTTAGCTAAAGCTAAATCTTTGGTGGCATAAAGAGTTGTTCCATCTTTTTTTCGAGCGATGAAAAAACCTAATTTCTTATCGGCCATATCAAAACCAATGGCACCTTGATCTTCGTAAAATAATCCTTTCTTTAAATATTCATCAACGATATCTTGAGAGCTTTCAGAAACTTCTGATTCATAGAAAAAGTGATCAAATTTTACATCGAGCCATTTATAGATTTGATTAAAATCATCTAAACAAAACTGTCTGGTTTTTAACCACAGTTCAAATTGTGCTCCATTTTTAGATTCTATTTCATGATGAATCGCCGATATTTCATTCTGATACTTTTCTTTTAAGGCCGGATCATTTTCTGCATCTTTTAATTTATTATTAGCTTCGACGTAGCGTTGACCTAACCATTCGGCTTTATTTTTTATAGAATCAGTTAGAGCTTCTCCGGTATAATTTTTGACTCCCCAGAGACATTTAGCGATATGGGTCCCTTCGTCTCCGATATAGTTTACTCCTATGACCTTGTAGCCATTGTACAAATATAATCGGCAAAGAGAGTCACCTAAACAAACATTTCTACCATGACCGACATGAAATTCTTTATGAGTGTTAGGTTGAGAATACTCAATCATAACTTTTGATTCTGAATTTTTGGTTACGGATTTTATTTTATTAAACCAATTCCCATTTAAAACTTCCGGAATTAAAACTTTGGCAAGCTTATCTTGATTGGTGAAAATATTTAAAAAAGGACCTTTGAGTTCTACTTTTAAAACCCACTCATTATTTAATTCTTCAATCGCAGTTTTTAAAGTTTGGGCAAATTCATTGGGATTTTTACCAAGCAGTTTAGAAAATCGAAATGTTGGTAGGGCATAATCTCCCATGCTACGATCTTTGGGAAGTTCTAGAGTTTTAAAAAAATCTACTGCCGATAAGCTGTGACTTTCACCGCCTGAAATTTTTCTAAATGCTTGGAAGACAGTTTCGGCCAGTGAGCATTTCGCTGGATCATAAGAAAAAGGCATCAAAGTAGAATCCATATTAACTCCAAATATCTAGTAAACGATTTCAACCTGACATTTAACAGAATTGGCGATGAAACAATTTTTATGAGCTTTATCGTGCAAGCTTTTTAATTTTTCTAGGTCAGGAATTTTTTCTCCAGAAAATTTTAATTCAGGGTGTAGTATGACTTTAGTCACCGCAATTTGATTCGCTTCATTTTTTTCTAAAATCGCGACAGCATCATCTTCATAGCTCATAACTGAGTAGCCAGACTTAGAGGCCACAGCTAAAAATGTAAGCATGTGACAACTAGCGAGTGCACTAGCGAGTAATTCTTCTGGATTACTCATATCGGCATTTCCGTTATAAGTTGGTGCAGCTGAATTATTTAAAACTTGTTCACCGGAAAAGGTGATTTGATGAGAGCGATTATAATTTTCAAATTGAAAATCAGTTGAAGAGAGATTCCATTTGAGATTGATTTTAAATGATTCCATGTTTTCCTCTAATCTTTTACGACAAATTCGGCTTCAATCGTTTCACCCTTATATTCTTTAAAACTATTTCTTGGTCGAAATTTCTTAGTGATCACAAATTTTTCTGAAGACTCACCACCAAGCGCAATTAGCCAAGATAAGATAACTAAAACTTGATTGGTGTTCCAGTAACTAATTGTCGCCAAAGTAGATACTAAGAATCTTGGCGCAATGAAAAAACTTAGCCACCAAAGAATTCCACCGAACTCAATTGAGCTGAATATCAATCCGGAAACAAGTAGCGTCAAACGTGGGAAAATGGCAATGGAGAATAAGAAAATCCATCCATGTTTATCAAAGTAATCTAATTTACCAAATTGGATGTCGGTAAAATTTAAAAGTAATGTCGTGGCGCCTGTGAGGGCCAAAAAAATAATGGCAATTTTAAATAATGATCGCATATTTTTTCCTTTAGAATTCTGTAAAGAAGATAGCAGAATTGATAAGCAATTACCAACATTGACCAATAGGGTCAGAAAAAAACTTTTTAAGTTTTCCTTTAATAACTAAAATTTAATGGCTATCATTTTTGCCATCAACCCCCCTCATTCACATGGAGACAATTATGAATCGCTTGGATCTGATCTCTCTTGGAAAAATTGTGGTAATTCGAGAAAAACTTTTAAAAGCACAAAGGGAGGGGACGAAGATCTATCGATTTGAATCGGGCGATCCAAGTTTTGATGTTCATCCTGTGGTTAAATCAGCACTTTCAAAGGCACTGTCTGAAAATAAGACTCACTATATTCCAAACAATGGTATTCCAGAACTCAGAGATGCTCTGGCTACTAAATTGCAAAAAGAAAATAAATTAAATGTAAAAGCGGCCGATATCTCAGTAACTAATGGGGCCATGCATGCACTTTATGTAATTTATCAATGTTTAATTGATGAAGGTGATGAAGTGATTGTTCCGGATCCAATGTGGACTGAAGCGGTAGAAAATGCTCGCTTAGCTGGCGCTAAAACGATTGGCGTGGAATTAAAGCCACAAAATGGTTATGTTTATTTAGCTTCCGACATTGAAAGCAAAATCACTGCAAAAACCAAAGTTATTTTCTTAAACACTCCACATAATCCAACTGGAGCGATTATTCCTAAATCAGAATTACAAAAAATTGCAGATCTGGCGGTTAAAAATAATCTATGGATTGTATCAGATGAAGCTTACGAACACGTATTATTTGATGGGGGAGAGCATACTTCAATTGGATCTTTGATTCCAAATTATGATAAAGTGGTATCAGTTTATTCTTACTCTAAATCATATGCCATGAGTGGCTTAAGAGTAGGATACTTTGCCTGTAGAGAACCTCTTTTTTCTGATCGCGCTTCAAAACTTTTAAGATGTACTGTTAACGGAATAAATTCGGTCACCCAATGGGCGGCGGTTGCTGCGGTTAAAGATACTCCAGAGTCTTGGTATAAAGAAATGAATGCCGAATATCTAAAGCGAAGAAATTTATTTTTAGAAGCTTTAAAAGATCAAGACGTGTTGATTCCTTATGTTCCACATGGGGCATTTTATCTTTGGTGTAGAGTGAAAGATGGTGTCGATGTGACAAAATTATCAGAAGATTTAGCTAACGCTGGTATTGGTAATGCTCCAGGAGATTGTTTTGGTGAAACAAAGTCTTCAGTGCAATCAATTCGCTTTGCATTTAGTTGTGCCACTGAAATGATTCAAGAAGGTGTCATTCCATTAAAAAAATTCTTAGCTAAATACTAAAAGATTATCGATGAATTTAGAAATTCTTCTCCCTTATTGGAAAGTGCTCATGCTTTATCTTATTCCGATAGGGGGGGGAATTCCTGCAGGCGTGATCCTGGCAAAAAATTATCAAATGGCTTGGTATATTTCCATGCTGTTATATTTTATTTCGGATGTTATTTTAGCCATAGTCTTTGAACCTCTCATGCATTTGGCGATTAAGCATTTTCGACATGTAAAATCTTTTCAACATTTTGTCGCTATCATGAAATTATCGCTGCAAAAAACAACTGAGCTCTACGGAAATAAAAGCGGCCCACTGGCACTCATTATAGTTGCCTTTGGCGTTGACCCAATGACTGGTCGAGCGGTAGCCAAAGCTGCTGGGCATGGATTCATTACAGGTTGGATGATCGCAATTACTGGAGATATGTTTTATTTTTCAGTGATCATGGTATCCACTCTGTGGCTAAATCATTTTTTAGGAGATGGCACAACGACAACATTAATAATTCTAGCATTAATGATGATTGTTCCAGCTTTAATTCGTAAATGGCGTAGTAAGAAAATAAGTCAAAGTCACTAGGGACAAAAGTTTTTTACATCTTCCAGCGAACGATTAAATTTAGGTATATTTAAAACATGCTTTTTAAGCAATAGATCATTTAAATTTTCCACGATTTTATCTTTATAACTTGCCGCTCTTTCTAAATACATTGGAGTATCTTTAACTTCACAATATTCTTTTTTTAGTTTTTCATTGATTTTTTTATAAAGACTTGGTTTCCAAAAACTAAAATGAAATGATTCATCCATTTTTGGATTAAAATATTCTTTGGTATCAAAGGGACGATTGGGATTTAGTTTCCACTCACCATCGAAATATAAATAAGGGTTTTCACCTTCGCATAAATTTTTAGCAAAGACCAAACCTTGGTAATTGGCTTCGAGATCGCCAAAAGATAACACTCCACCTATTGCATAACCTAAAATTCCTTTTTCAGATTTTAAACCTTGAAGGATGGCATTTTCAGTTGCCACTTCAATAGATTGACCCTTCTTTAAAAAATCTAAGTAATGACGATAGTAATGCCGGCCTAGTAAAGCAAAGTGGCCTAACTTATCAGTACCCATATAGATTCCGTTTAAATTCATCGTGCGTGAAAGTGGCGCAAATTTCATTAAAATTCCAGCATCTTCATAGAAGGTCATTTTAAAGTATTCGCTATCTGAAATACTTGAGTCAGGATATTTATCAACTAAAGGAGATTTTTTTGCAAACATACTTACTTCGCTAATAGAAAATCTTCCACCTACAATATTGGTCATCACTCTTTCTGCTAATTTTCTACATTGATTGGAATTGAAATTTTTTTGATTAGCTTTTGATACTGCTTCTTCAATTTTCTTTTGAATGTATTCGTTCATGATTACCGCAGAGTCATTTAAAACAATATTTGAAGCAATAAACTGATCAGTCTCAAGCGCGAATGTTTTTAAATTAAAAATAAGTAAGCTGGCTAAAATGAATTTAAAAGTCATAGATTCTCCAATAGGGAGCTTTTATCAAAATAAAAGCTTCCATGTCAAAAATCTATGAAACTTTTATAGGGGAGTAAATCCGATAATCTATTGAATTTACTCCCAAGCATTCTATTAGACACTTATAAAATGTGCTGATTTTTCTTCTATAATGGCTAAAGCCGGTTGATCTACATTGTATTCAGATTTGTTGACAACGATGACTTCACCACCATATTTTAAAACTTCTTGTGCTAAATCATCTAAAAGATCATCATCTTCATAATTTAAATCTCTGGGATGAATATGAATTCTTCCTTCTTTTAAATCAAAGCTACCGAAAATTTTATAATCTTCTGAAATTAAAAGTTTGGTTACTTTTTTTAGTGAAACTGCTTCCGCTATTTCAAATAAATCTTTAGAGATAATTTGATTCATATTCAATTGATAAAAGTTTCCAAGTTTACTTAGTAGTTGCAAATGAGAATTGGTTACCAGATTTTTTCTAACCTCTTCTATGTAGGCATTGATAAATTTATTGTTAAAATCAACTTTTAACCTCATGACTTTCATATTGCCAACTCGGAGTCTGGTCTTTACTTCATCTACCCACCCTAAATCACTTACCAAGACAACATTGAATTTTCCATTTTGATTCAAATTTAAAATCCATTCATTTAGCCAAAAAGAAAATTCTCGAATAAAAGATTTTTCTTTAGTTCCATTTAGATCAAAATAAATATCATCGACAATATAGGCTTGGCTCATATCTCCATAGAAAATCTTAGCTTGTCCTTGATTAATACCAACAAACAAAAATTCTGATTCACTTTGAATCCATTTTAAAAGTGGTTTTACGTAAAAAGAATTTGCTAAAGACCAAAATGAGTCAAAGCGAATTGGGATTTTGATAATTTCAAAAGTGTTTTCACTCCTAAAAATGGCATAAGAGCATTTCATTCTTTTTAATAATCTTTCATCGCTGTAAACTGCCCAGAGCGGTGCCAAAAATTTTTGAATTTTATCTTCGCCAATTTTTCCCTTTAGCTCACTCATGGTTTTTTGTATGGCCAAATGCAATTGCTTTTTAACTTGATAAAGTGTCATGCCATTTTGAAAATACAAACTTAAGTGAATGCCACCCTTTGACACGATTAAGTCTTCAATTAATTTCTTTTTACTATCCTTCATTTTTTTCTCCATTTAAAATCCGCCCATTGATAATAATGGTTGGCAAGTTTTCATCCTGATTTAATTTAAAAGAATCAATCAAATACGTTTTAGTTTGTTCATTAAGTGCTTCAGTGCATTTTTGCGAGTTGGTTTTGTAGTTGTAGATTTCATAAACTCTTTGATTGCCTATGATTTCAATTTTTTTAAGCTTTCTATCGCCCATTTCGCAAAAACTTTTGTAATCATTTATACCAATCAGTTTTATGAGCTTTGTTTGATTGGCATAATATATTACTTTGATAGATACATTTCTAATTTCTGATTTTTTTAATTCAAAAACTGGTTCTGCTATGATGGCAGCATGAACGTTGGTCATGAGTGCCGTAATCGTTATAAATAAAAGTGTTTTCATTTTAATCCTCCAGATTGATTTGAATTGAGGATAATGGATAATTGAAATTCACAAAAATAGATAAAGAGTAACTCTTGATATGCTTTAAACGATACTGTTTGAAACTGACAAAAATTCTTGGGATTAAAAAGGAAAAGTGTTTCTTAGTGAATGAAGCGAATAATACTTTTAATTTTTAAGGATTATGGGAAAATAAATATTGATGGAGGGCTTATGAAAATATTTATAACGATATCACTGTTTCTTTTTTCTTTTTTAAGTAATGCTGGAATTTTAATCGAACCACAACTTGGATATATTTTTTCAAGTAAATCAACCAGTGGGACATTAAACTTAACTGCTGCTAATGCAACTGGAACTCTTGATTCAAACTATAAAGCAAAAGGATTAGATTACGGAGCTAGACTTGGTTATCAATTTTTTGGCTTGATGAGTGGAGTAACTTATAGCAAGACTTCAATGAAGATTGATGAAGTTTCCTCAGGTAGTGATACATACAAATTGACTAATATGGGATTATTTTTGGGTTACGATGCACCTATTTTAGTTAGAGTTTGGGGGGCATATCTTTTGAGTGCTAAAGGTAATCTAGGAGATGCAGGAGTGAAGGGAAAAGGCACAGAATTTGGTTTGGGATATAAAGGCCTTCCATTTTTAAGCCTAAACTTTATTTACAGAACCTATGATTTTACCGAAGTCACTTCTTCAGGATATACATTTTCAACTTCTGGATTCAAACCTAAAGAGATGGAATTGGCCGTATCTTTACCATTTAATCTTTTTTAATTTTAGACTGTAATTTTTGGCAAAAAAAAACCTCTGATAAACAGAGGTTTTTTTAAAGAAACTTGGTACTCCCACGGGGATTCGAACCCCGGTTACCGCCGTGAAAAGGCGATGTCCTAGACCGGGCTAGACGATGGGAGCGTATTCAAAACATCATCGTCAAATTTTCAAAAAAATGGTGATCTCGCTGTGACTCGAACACAGGACCCTCTCCTTAAAAGGGAGATGCTCTAACCAACTGAGCTACGAGACCTAAGGTTTTTTCGAAAGTGATGATTAAAATAAGATTTCGACTCTTTTTTGTCAAACGAAAAGTTTGAAAAAATGATGAAAACTTTACTTAAATTCATTTAATTCCTTGAAAACTTGTGCAGATATGAATATGTTGCATTAGCTATGGAAAAAATCCCTGAACTCATAAATAAAAAACGCGTGGCCCTAAATACTTTAGGCTGTCGACTTAATATGTCTGAAACAGGTTCAATTGCCCAAGGTTTTATGGATCGGGGTTACGATATAGTAGAATTTGGCGATCCTGCAGACGTAGTTTTCATCAATACTTGCACGGTAACTGATAGCGCTGATTCAACTTGTAGAAATTTAATTAGAAAAGCTCACACAGCATCTCCTGAAGCGAAAATAGTTGTAGCGGGTTGCTATGCTCAAATGGAACCAGAAAAAATTGCATCAATGCAAGGTGTGGATTTGGTCTTAGGAAACTCAGAAAAATACAAAGTCTTTGAGTATTTAAATGAAGAACATGAAAAAGAAATTCACGTTGATAAATCGTGGGAATTTTATTCAGCAGCGACGACGCTAGCAGATTCTCACACGCGAGCATTTTTAAAAATTCAAGATGGATGTAATTACGTTTGTTCGTTTTGCATTATACCTTTTGCCCGAGGGCGCTCGCGAGCCATATCAATTAAGGACGCTATTATAGAAGCAGAGAAACTGGTGGCAGCTGGCTTTAAAGAAATCGTTTTAACAGGCGTCAATATTGGTGAATATGAGCAAGCTTCAGGTGAAAGATTAAGTGATTTGGTTCAAGCAATTTTAAATGTTGAAGGTTTAGAGAGATTTAGACTTTCAAGTGTAGAGCCAAATACTTTTACTGACGATTTAATTGCCGTTTTAAAGGGTTCTAATAAGGTTCAAGATCATTTTCATGTACCGCTACAAAGTGGAGATGATGAAATCTTAACTTCTATGCGTAGAAAGTATTCTGTCGCAGATTATAAAAAAACGATAACTAAAATTATGAGTGCATTTCCTAATGCCGGAATTGGGGCCGACATCATCGTTGGATATCCAGGGGAAACCAAAGCACAATTTGAAAATACATTTAATCTTTTAAAAGAATTGCCGATCACTCATTTTCACGTTTTTCCATATTCTAAACGTAAAAATACAACAGCGGCCAAGCTTGAAAATCAAATTCATCATGCTGTTAAAAAAGAACGCGTTAAGACTCTTATGATGTTTGGGGACGCCAAACTTAATTTGTTTTCTGAAGATCAAATTGGCAAAAAAACCAAAGTTTTATTTGAAAGAAGAAATAAACAGGGAATGTTTGAAGGTTATTCAAGTAATTTCGTTAGAGTCATGGTTGACACCAATCAGGATCTTTCCAATGAGATTCGCGAAGTGTTCATTTCAAAAATGGTTGGGGATAAATTATTTGGTGAGTTGGTTAACTAATTAAGGATCAATTGTTATTCTAATTGGAACTTTTATTAGGCTATCAATTTCTCTAATTTCATCATTCGTCACCGCAATACAGCCATTCGTCCAATCAAAATCATTTAAACTTTTTCGAACATAATCTTCTTCTAAATCCCACAGATTATTTAATCGCAAAAATGTTTCAATTTCGCTTAATTTATTAGGAAATCCGTGAAGCATAATTGATCCACCAGGCTTTACCCCTAAGTTTTTTGCATATTTTTGATCTTCGACACTGGGATAGCTAATATGAAAAGCCAGATGGTACCTGGAGTTACGATTAATGAAATCTAAGGTGTATTTTCCCTCTGGAGTTTTATTGTCGCCCTCTTGAATTTTCTTTCCAATGGGGGTCATGCCAAGCATGACTTTGTAGCTTTTTACGATATTTTGGTTTTCATCATAAAGATAAAGCTTTCTTTCACTTTTAATAACGTGAATGAAACTAACTTTAGCTAAAGTTTGGAAGCTCAAAAGAAGTAATAATAAAAAGGCCATGTTCTTCATGGCCTATTAATTATGCAAGTTAATACGGATTGAAAACTAGTTTTGAAAAAATTACGGCCTAGATAAGATATTAATTATTTGTTGAAAAGCCTGATCCGCCCCAAAGATATCTCCTCGGCGAAGTGAATCTAAGCCCGCCATAGCGATTTTTCTGATTTGAGGAAGTCTTGGGTCATTGGGCGGAGTCGGGCGATAAATTGTTCCTAATTCTTGTAAACATTTAAGTTTTTCAGTGTCAAAAGATAGGTCTTTACATGTGTTAACTTCCATTCTGGTGTAATCGCGATTAATAATTTGTCGCATACAATTTAGTTTTTCATTATCAAAAGAAAGTTCATGGCAAATATCGAGTGCTTCTTCATGAATAAAGCCTCTTCGCGCTGTTTTTAAGCATTCAATTTTATCATTGTCCCAAGTTAATTCTGAGCAAAAATTATCCACCGTTACAGCCAGTGCAGAAGTCGACAAAAAGACCAATAATAGTACTAATAAATATTTCATATAAACCTCGCTTTTTTAAAAGTATTTCACAAATAACTATTCATTGCCAAGTAGAAGTAAGAGTCGTTAAAATTTAACGACTATGAAAAGAAATAAAATTGTAACCAAAATAAACCATCAAATAGTTGAAATTGAACCTGAAAAATCAATGACGATGTTAGCTAGTTTTCTACGCGAAGATTTATCTTTAAGTGGAACTAAAGTTGTTTGCGCTGAAGGTGATTGTGGTGCTTGCACAGTGTTAGTAGGAGACAAGCTTAATGCAGCTGGTGAATTTGAGTACGTGTCGATGAATTCATGTATTTTGCCAGTTTATAAATTAGATGGCGCGCATGTTGTAACGATCGAAGGCTTAAATCAGCAAGACCAATTAAATCCCATTCAAAAATCCATGGTGAAGTGTCACGGAAGTCAATGTGGTTTTTGTACGCCTGGATTTGTGAACTCTCTGGCCTTTATGTGCGAAGAATTAAAAAACGAAAATAAAGCTATTTCTGAAAAGAAAGTGAAGAATTATTTAACTGGAAACCTTTGTCGTTGCACTGGTTATGATGGAATTATTAAAGCCGGACTCAATATCAATTTATCAGAAGTAAAATTATTAAAAGAGCAGTTTGATAATTCAGATTTAATTGATCTAAATAAAATGTTGAAGAAAAAATCTTTAGTTTATAAAGATGAAAATGCCAAATTGTTTTTACCGGTAGATATTGAAGAAGCACTAGATTTAAAAAAAGAATTTCCAGATTCAAAGGTTATTGCCGGTGGTACAGATACTTCCGTATTAAAAAACAAAGGCAAAGCTAATTATACAAAAATTATTAGTCTTTCACACATCGAATGGCTTAATGAAATTAGCTTATCAGACAAATTTATTTCTATCGGTGCCAATGTCACCTTAAAAAAAGTTGAAGAATTCTTTGAAAAAGAAGTCTTAGAATTTAAAAATCTACTGCATATTTTTGCTTCTCCTCAAATTAAAAATCGAGCAACCTTAATCGGAAACGTGGTTAACGGCTCTCCAATTGGAGACACCATTCCTTTTCTCTTGGCCCTCGATGCTTTAGTTCTTTTGCAGTCTTCTCGTGGTAAAAGAGAATGCTTGTTGAGTGATTTTTATTTAGATTATAAAAAAATTAACTTAGATAAGGATGAACTAGTCACCCATGTACTTATTCCGAGAGTTTTAAATAATGAAAAATTGAAACTCTATAAAGCTTCTATGCGAAAAGATTTAGATATTTCTGCGGTTAGTTTTGCTGGATTATTAAAATTAAATAACTCAAAAGAAATTGAAAAAATTAACTTAGCTTTTGGGGGAGTCGGTCCATTTGCACTAAGAATTAAAAATATCGAAAAAGAAGCTTTAAATAAAAAATTAGATCAAAATTTAATCAATACTTTAAAAGTAAAATTACAAAATGAAATTAAGCCATTAAGTGATTTGCGGGCCAGTGAAAAATATCGAAGAAGTCTTGCCCAGAACTTTTTAGAAAAGTTTTTAGTCGAAGCAGGAGGTATGTCATGAGTGAGTTTGTTCATGATTCTGCTTATACTCATGTGAGAGGTGAGAGTCTTTTTATCGATGATTATCGAAAACAAGTTGGAGAAGTACAAGTTTTCGTAATTGGAGTTCCAAAAGCTTCAGGCAAATTAAAAAAGATTGATACTTCAAAAGCTTTAAAAATTCCTGGAGTTCTTGGAATTTATACAGCAAAAGATTTTGCTTCTAATCATTGGGGAACCATAAAAGTGGATCAACCCTTGCTGGTTGAAAATGAAATTGGCTACTTTAATGAGCCTGCCGTTATTGTTGCCATGAAAGATGAAACAAACTTCTTTGAAGTAAAAAAAAATATTAGTTTTGAAATTGAAGATCTTCCACCGGTGTTTAGTATTGATGAAGCTATTTTAAAAAATAATTACTTGGTTAAGTCGACACCCTTTATTCAAGGTGATGTCGAAGAAGCTATTAAAGCGGCACCTCATGTTTTAACAGGTCAATTTGAAAGCGGTGGGCAAGAGCATTTCTATTTAGAATCTCAAGCAACAATAGTTTACCCCTTAGAAAATAATTTTTTTGAAGTACACTCATCAAGTCAGCATCCAACGGAAACTCAACATGTGGTGGCCCATGCTCTTGGTTTAAGCTTTAATCAAGTTACTTGTATTGTAAAAAGAATGGGCGGAGGGTTTGGTGGTAAAGAATCGCAAGCAGCCCATTTTGCGGCTTTAGCTTCACTTGTTGCTTTCAAGTTAAAAAAACCAGCAAGATTAATATTATCAAAAGATGATGATATGGAGATGACTGGAAAACGTCATCCGTTTAAAACAACATATGAAGTTGCTTTTGATGGGCAAGGAATAATAAAAGCTTTAAAAGCTAAATTATACGCAGATGGAGGAGCTTACACTGATTTGACTCCTTCTATTTTAGATCGGGCCATGTTTCATATTGATGGCTGTTATTTTTTAGAAAATTGTTTGATTGAAGGTTATGCATTAAAAACCAATCATCATTCTAATACTGCCTTTAGAGGATTTGGTGGGCCTCAAGGGACTTTGGTAATAGAATCGATATTAGAAGATATTGCTCAATATTTAAAAAAAGATAGTTTAGAAATTCGAATGCTTAATTTGTATCAAGGGAAAAAGTTATTAACTCCCTATGGACAATTGATAGATCACAATCCACTACCCGAAATATATCAAGAGTTAAAAAGTAAAAGTGAGTATCTGAAATTAAAACAAGAAGTAGAACGTTTTAATCAAAAGAAGCTAAAAAAAGTTCGTGGACTTTCAATAACTGGAGTTAAGTTTGGTATTGCTTTTACTGCACGTTTTCTCAATCAAGGTAATGCGCAAGTCAACTTGCATGTTGATGGCACAGTTCAAGTTAGTACTGGTGCCACTGAAATGGGGCAAGGAGTAAATAGTAAAATTCAAAAAGTAGTTTGTGAAGCATTTCATATTGATGCAAAACAAGTAAAAGTTATGCCGACATCTACAGAAAAAAATCACAACACTTCTCCAACCGCGGCCTCTAGTGGGGCAGATATCAATTGTAGTGCCGCTTATCTTGCATCCTTGAAAATTGTAAACCGATTGAAGTGGGTAGCTCATCACCATCATCATAAATTATTTGATTTAAACAATGAAATTCCAAGTTATGGTGAAAATAAAGAAATTTTAAGTGAATGTAAGTTTGAAAATGGAAATTTTATTATAAATAATAAAACTTACTCCTTTCTTGAAATAGTGAAGTTGGCTTATTTAAATCGAATTTCATTGGGAGAATATGCTCATTTTAAAACTGAAAATTTAGGATTTGATAAAGAAAAAGTGAGTGGACGCGCCTTTAATTACTTTACCAACGGCGCTGCTTTATCGCTGGTTGAAATTGATGAATACACTGGAGAGCTAAAAATTTTAAAGTCGCAAATTTTAATGGATTTAGGCCGACCTTTAAGTATAGGCATTGATGAAGGCCAAGTCGCAGGAGCATTTATTCAAGGTGTGGGATGGTTAACTACAGAAAAGCTTAGCTATAGTCAATCCGGACAATTGTTAACTCATTCTCCTACCACCTATAAGATTCCAAACATTCAAGATGTTCCGCGTGATTTTAAAATAGATTTCTTTGTTCACGATCAAAATATACAGAATATTAAAAAAAGTAAGGCGGTGGGTGAACCTCCATTTTTATTAGGTATCAGTGTTTTTTGTGCAATCAAAAATGCTTTAAGTTTTAGAAGAAAAAAAATGGTTCAACTTTTTTCACCGGCAACTTCTGAAGCTATTTATGAAGAGCTAAGTAATGAATAAAATTTTTAAAAAAATTTTAGAAAGTGATTTAGTTGTCCTAGTCACTCTGGTAGAGATTGAAGGGAGTGCGCCCTCACATTTAGGGGCACAAATGTTAGTCAATGAATCAGGTCTTGTCGAAGGAACTATTGGCGGAGGCAAAATAGAGAATTTTGCGATAATAAAGGCCACAGAATTAATCAAATCTAAAACACCTTTTTATTTTGGTAGCTGGAATTTACAAACGGATATTAAAATGAGTTGTGGGGGAAAAGTCGCTTTGAGTTTTCAATTAATTTCTTCTGAGGCATTAAATACCGTTGGAGTTTTTGGGGCCGGGCATGTCTCACAGGAATTGGTTCCACTTCTATTAAAAGCAGGATACAAGGTATTAGTTCATGATGAGCGAGTTGAATGGACAAATAAATTTCAAAAAAATACTAATCTGAAGATTTTTAATGATTCTCAACTCGAAAATATATTTTCAGAGTTAAAAGAAGATGCTTGCATCATTAGCATCACCAAAGGTCACGACAGCGATTTGCCAGTGTTAAAGCAGGCACTTTTAAAAAATTACAAATACGTTGGCGTTATGGGAAGTGATGTAAAAGCTAAAAAAATAAAGTCGCAACTTTTAGAGTTTGGATTCTCCAAAGAGAAAGTTGAAAAAGTTAAAAGCCCGATTGGAATAGATATTAAATCCAATCAGCCTTTTCATATAGCGATAAGTATTATTAGCGAGATTTTGCTTTTAAAAGAAGCCAATTAAATAGAGAAGTCCGATTTAATATCTTAAACAAAATAAAACCAGCAAAAGGTCTTAATAAAAACCAAATATCTTTAGCTTCCTTTGATTCAAGCTTGATGAAATAAAATACACATAAGGCTAAAGCTGCAAGATAAAACCACTCAATTTTTTTTAACCAATGCTTGTTATGGTCTTTGTTTAAGTGTGGTTCTATTTTTTTGAATTTTTCTAAAAATTCATTGTCAGAAAGTCTTAAGAGGTAATAAGTATAAAAAAATGATAAAAGAACTTTAATAGTCATAATTATTAGTGTGACTAAAATTATGTTAGTTTCAAAGTTTGGGATGTTTTTTTGAATTTCTATGCTGATGTGTTGAAAAATTTCAATTCCAGTTTTTCCAAAAATAAGCCAGAGAAAAAGCAGAGATTGCACAAAGGCCCAGAGTGAACTAAGGATGATCCCAAAAAACAATCCCACAAAATTAAAACCAAATATTCTCATTGGAAATGAAAACAATATCCCTTGAGCTAGAATGGCCAGCATAGGAGTTAGTTTTTTACCGGCTGGACTTAGAGATTTTAAAAGTGATCCGTTAATGGATAATTTTAATGCCTGTTTAGAATCATTAGTTTCCTTGGAGAGTCTCGCCATAAGTCCAATTTGATTAATCGATAAAATGTGTCCACTAAAAGGAATTTTAAAAGTATGTAAAATTGAACCGATTCCATTTTCAGCAAAAAATAAAATCAAAGAATACTTTTCTTCCGGTTGGAGAGTGTGGTCAATTGATGATATAGTTTTGGAGAGTGTAACATTCATGGATATATGACCGCAAAAATATTAGAGTTTAAAAAATTAAATCCCAGTTTTCAAATACATGCTCAAGAAAATTTTCAGAGCTACTTTGATAACTTAGACTTAAATTTTCAAAATGGCGAGAAAAACATCGCAATTGGCTCTACTCAATATAAATCAACACAAATAAAATCTATACTGGTTGGTATTAGTTTCTTTTTAAGTAAGTACAAAACTTTAAAGGTTGGAGTTGTTTCTTTTGATTTGCAGCTTGGACTGCTTGGAGAGTTGTTAGAAGAGTCAAAAAAGCAAGAAAAAGGAATTTATAAAACCACCGGCAATTTTTACCTAGTTAATTGGAATGATTATTTATTACCACACGATGAAGAGCATATATCGGATGAGTTTGACTTTCTATTTTGGGATTTACCTAGTCTTGAATTTATCAAAATAAATTACGATAAGTTGTCATTTTCATTCGAAAAGCTGGACGCCTTGTATTTACTTTCACAAAAATATGATCATTTTGATGATCATGATTTTATGGAAAATATCCAAAAATATTTTTATGATCACGGTATGGATATCAGTCCTATTCTTCCTTGGAAAATATACGATCGGAAAAAGAAACCTCCTTCAATCATCAAGTTAATTAAAAATATCTGGAATTCATAGTATTTTCGGAGAATTTTGCCCCATAAATAAAATCCTAGCTCTAGGGTAAAATAAATTATTAATCACGTGTATTGTGGGGTACTCAGTGATACTAGTTACAACGTCAGATTATTTGCCAAAAGTTGGAGGTTTATCAACCTTGACTGATAATATTGAAAAATCCTTAAAAAAATTAAACATAGAATACGATTTATTTCACTGGAAAAATGTTGATGAAATTTCAAAGTTTGACTCTGACAAACTTAAGCAATATGAAAAAATTATTAATATCCATCCCATGTTCACCTTTCAAAAAGATTCTCATCATGACAAGATGATTAATTTTGTTCATGGCTCAGAAGTGCTAATGACTTCACCTAACCCACTAAAGAGAATATTTAAAAAAGCAAAAAAGAAAACTTATTTTGGAAAGCTATCATCCTCACGCTACAATATCTATATTTCTGAATACACATTAAACAAGATTGAAAGTTTAGGATACCCCACAGACTATTCAAAAGATCTTGTTTTTCATAATTGCATCGATCTAAAAGATGCAAAATTCATTGAAAAAAATCTCTTCGATGAATGCTGGATTTTGTGTTGCTTTGTTCGAAATGTTCCTCATAAAAATCTAATTGGCGCAGTGGAGTTAGCAGAAATCCTTCATGAGCTAACCAGTAAAAAGATAACCCTTCTTGTACCAAAAAACTCCGGGGTTCACTCGAATAAAATTAACATTGAAGAGTTGAGCGACTTTGAAGAATTGACACGTGAAGAAGCCTATAAAAAATCCCATTTTAATTTACTGTTGTCGCTAGATCACTCTAGTAAAGGTTTTGTAGAAGGCTTTGGATTAACGGTACTTGAAGCAGGCAAGTTTGGAGTACCAAGTATAGTTTTAAATTCAGGTGGCCTAGTTGAAGCTGTTCATGCGAAAAAAACTGGATTTATTATAAATAATATTAACTTTGTTGAAGTAGAAAAAATGTTAAGCGATTTAAAAGAAATTGATTATAAATCTGTGCAGAAAAATGTTTTTAATCACACTCATTCTTCACATGGACTTGAACAATATGAAAAGCTACTTGTTCAACTTTTAGGGATAAAACTATGAAAAAAATTGCAGTTTTTATGAATACAGATCGTTTGGGAGGAGCAGAAAGAAGTTTGATTCATCAGTTAAAACCTCTCGCTCATCAAAATGAATATACTTTTTTTATTCCGAGAATTTCACAGTCATTAGACTTAGAAAACTTTATTTCTGAAAATGGTTTTAAAAATATAGTTTTCTTTGATTTTCCAATGAGCTTTTATGAACAATCTAGAAGCAGAATTGAAGTTCAAAAAGGGATGGTGATGGATTTTGTTTCATTACTTTTTCACTCGGTTAGTTTTTATAGTTTAAATGACTTTGATACGATCTATTTAAACGGAAACAAAGTCGCTTTTATGATTCTAGCGAAAACAATTTTTAAGCCCTTTAAAGGTGAAGTTATTTGGCACCTGAGAGATTATTTTGTTTTTTCTAAGTTCATGACAATCATGTTCTTTATTTTGAAAGGTTTTGCAAAATGCCAAGTGAAGTTTGTATGTAATTCATTTTCGGTTTTACGTAGTTTAGAGCGATCCTTCTGGGGGGATTGTGAGAAAAAAGTTATGTATAACTTAGTTGGCGAGTCATTACCGTCAAGAAAAGTTGATGGAGTGAAAACCATTGGATTAGTTTCAATGTTATCGCCCTGGAAAGGTATTCATGAGGTGATTTTATTTGCTTCATTATATGAAAAGGAACTAAAAAATTTAGGGATTGAGAAAATAAAGATTTTTGGTGAAGCCATTTATAAGACCAAGGGGAATCATTCTCATTATAAAAAAGATTTAAAAAAACTAATTGATAAACTAGGTGTTAGTATCGTTTCCCTAGAAGGCAGCAAACCGCCACACGAAATCTTTTCTGAAATAGATTGCTTGATTCATTATTCAATTAAACCAGAACCATTCGGCAGAGTTATTACAGAAGCCTATGAAGCAGGTGTGCCTGTTATTACTACGGGAATCGGTGGAGCTGGTGAGCTTACCGCTCATGGTAATGCTTTAATTATTGAACCTTATGATAAGCATGGATTATTTGAAAAAATAAGAGATCTTTCTCAAAACGAGATTTTGAGAAATTCGATTATTCAAAAGGCAAAACATTTTGTAGATCAACTTCATGAACAGACCCATAAAGAGATTCATGGAGAATTTGAAATTAAGGCGGCTTCATGAAAGCAAATTTTATCGAAACAATTAAAAGCAATAGACCAGAAAGTGTCAATGAATCAAAGAAAGGTTTTTTAGAGATTTACTTACCAAAATCCTTAAAAAACATTAAAAGAGATATTGTTAGCGCACTCATTCTTCCAGAAGTGACTGAAAAACTCATTGAAACAATTCCTTTTAATGAAATTGAATTAAAAAATAAAGTGGAAATCCTAAAGATAGCAAAGACCTTTGTGGCCGATATCGAAAAGGGAAATAAAATTTTTGCTTTTAAGGGGATAAGTACTCAGGATTTAGTCGATGATTCACTTTCATCAGTGGGACTTACTGCTAGTTATTTAAGAAACAATAGTGCGGTATTATTTTTCTTAGAAGATTTCTCACGATCATATATCTCAAAGCATAGAAAAAAAATGACTCCCGGATCACTCGGACGGTTTAAAACTTATGAGTGGGGTAATGTCTGTATAGTTGATTTATCAGAGGACGAACAATCAATGATTTCTGTCCAAAAACTTGATTTAGAAATTCTAACCAACGAATTTGATGCAATTTTTTGGAATGTTGGAGATGATTCGAAAATGAATAAATCAAATTTAATTCTAACCTTACTTGGAATTAGTAAATCTTGGACTATGGTTCTAGATCAAACAAAAGCAAAGTATAGAGAAATTAAAAAAGTGCAAAAGAATTTTGAAAACTTTGGAATTACTCTCAAAGGATTAATGAAAAGCGAGGAAAGTGTATGACTGCTGCGAAAAATTTAAAATTAGTCGAGGACTTAGTCAATAAAAGTCATAAAAAAGAAGAACCTCAGTCAATTGATAAGATGGCGAGTTACTTATCAAGAATAGGAAATCATCAAGAATTATTCAAAGTTGGTAAAGAGTTCTTAGATGAATTTAAAAAAGGTAATAAAAATTTTGCTTTTACTTCGACTGGTTTTAAAAACAGCCAGCAAAGAATGATTTTAGGCCTTTGTTGTTATTTTGATTCTGTCGATCAATACAGGATTGCCATTGTATCTGATCACCTTAATTATGGTGTTTTTGATGATTTAGTCAAAAACTCAGCTGAAAAAACTTATCAATTGGCAAAGTGGAGAGATAAAGTTAAGTATTTTTCCTACCAACATCACTTTGATTTCTTCGATTATTCAGAACTTTTAAGAGTCTATGATGAGCATCAGTACACTAAAACATTCGACTATGAAATCAAGTCGATTCTTGATTACTACGATATAGTACTTTGGGATGTACCTACTATTGATAAGATGAAGCTCTCACCTCAATTTCACTATCGAGTTTCTCATTTTTATGAATATTTGAGTGTAATCGTTTCACCAACAACTTCTTCAGCAAAACAGGTTGATCAGGTAAAGAATTTCTTTGCTAACTTTAATCTAAACTTAAGAAGCGTTTTGTTCGAAACGAATTCAGCAGTAGAAAAGCCGGAAAGGCCAAAAATATTAGGATTTTAAGTAATTGGAAAAATTTAATCAACTTTTAGACGAAACTACGATTTTAAATTTCCAACTTCTAGCGAAGTTGGCGAATCGTTATCGTACCCATTTGTCTATTTGCTTGGTTACATTTGTCTCCTTGTTTGTTTATAAATATTATTCTCAGCCAATTATTTTTTCAGTAAGTGTTCCTTTCAAAGTCGTTTCAAAACATACAGTATCTACAGATTTTACAACTTTGATGCCTACAGAAAATACCTCTTCTGTCACAATTAATGAATTAAGCGTCGCCTTTTCAAGCTATTCTTTTATTAAAAGCTTGGCAGAGTCAGTTTATAAGGATTCTAGTTTTGATCAATTAAATTTTGGAACATTGGCATCTGGAAGAAAAGTTACTGGGGCAATGATAAAATCGAATTGTCGATTAAGTACTGATTGTATCGTTGATAATTTAACTGGTGCCATGTCTGGATTCTTTTCTGTAGAACAAGGTTTGACCGATAATAGATTTGTTTTAAATGTCTCTGCAACTGAATCTAAAACAGTTCAAGTATTTGTTGATCACTTAGTTAAAATGATTGAGAAAAATAGAATTGAAACCAAACAATATTTAATTACCAAAGAAATTGATTCGATTACCAAGCTGATGACTGAAAGTAGATCATATCTTCAAAAAATGAATGGCTTTGAAGTACTTGATGAAAATGAAAGAAATGCATTAAGTATAAATGATTTAAAAGAGAGAATGCGAACTCTTCAAGGTAACATAAACAATGAACATGCCAATATTACTCTATTAGAGGCAAAGGCTAGTCAAAACAAGCATAGTGTTAATAGAATGGTGGCAAGCAATCGAGCTTCAAAAATCAACACCAGAGTTTTTCAAAGCAAGATTGATGAAATCCGACAAAACATTTCTTCAATTATGGTTGTTCCAGAAAACATGCGAACAGAAACAGATACAAAGATATTAGCAGGATTAAAAGAACAATTAAAAAGCCTAGAAAAGCAGTTTCCTCCTGAAAATATTTATCGCGATATTGAGCTCGATGATCAATTTGCAGAAACCCAAAGAGGCATTGTGAGAACATTGGAGTTTGAATTAGAGGTGGCTCGCTCTAAATTGAAGAAAATGCAGGAAAACTACGAGATTTCAAAAGTTGAATTAGAAAAACTTATGAAGAATAAAGTTGAAAATGACAACTTGATTAATAAGTTAAAAGCAGATTTAGAGTTTCTCAAGAACTTAGAGTCAAAGCAAATGTCTTTAAAGCTTTTAAGTTCAACCATGACTTCAGATTTAGCTTTTGAAGATTTTAGCAAAGGTGTGAGGGAGTATAGAAGATCCTCTGTCGGAAAAATATTTTTATTCAGCTTCATTTCAATGTTTGCTATTTATTTCTTATCTTTAGTATTTAGATTCCTAATAGATGATCGTATTTATTCAGAGGATGATCTAAAGTCTCATTTTGGGAAATTAGATTTTCTTGGTGAAGTTCCAAAGTTTGAATAATTAGTCTTTATTTTTTATCTTTCTGATCATTAAAACGATTGTTGGATAGATTAGATTCACTCCCATGTCCTTTACATGCTCAATCATCGTTGATCCGATGACAAATGAATCAAAGTATTCCTTGATAATTCCTATTATTATTATAAAGAAATAGACATGAAACATTTTAACTTTTCTTTTAACTAGAAAATTGGTTATCAAGATAGTCACGAATACGTGAGCGATAATATCAAGCGGCACTACGCCACCTATTTTGGTTTTTGAAATAAATCCTAATGTGTTATGTAGTAATTCAAACATTCTCTTCTTCCTTTTTACTTAGGTTAATGATGTTTAGCCCCAAGGCCGCTAAAAACCAAAATATGAAAGACTCTGGGTTGTAGGTTAAGCCTAAGGCACCCCAGTTTCCAATTAAGATGACAATCATCGATGAGGCAACGACAGATAAGATTCTAAAGTTTTGCTCTTGGTTTTTCTTGTAAAAATAAAATAAATAACGAACGAAATAAAAGGGGACATAAAGAACTAGAGAAATATAAAAAACTGCACCAATTCCAAAGTCGATAATTAGGGAGATAAGCAAGTTGTCCGAAGTCCAAATCATATCCCGAGTGATAAATTTACTTTCTTTTAATTCGTCGGCATTCAGTGAAGCCGCTGCACCAGTCATACCCGGACCGAATCCTATCGGGTACTGCATAATTTTATTACTCATGATGATGTAAAAATCTTCAAGGTTTATTCTTTCTTTTTGAACCTTTTTAACTTCTGTTAAAGTCGAAATTCTGGATTTTGCATAATCGATGTTTTCATCACCACTGGAGTCTGTATCATTTAAAAATTGATTAACACCAAAAATCAAAAATAGTGCCACCACTAAAAATGGCACCATAGTTCTTGGACGAAAGCGATCAAAAATCATTTTTCCTATTTGAATGAATAGAACGATTAATAAGTATTTCACTATCGCAGAGCGAACTTGGCAAAGCATGATGTTAAATAAAGACGCCGCTATAATGGTTATTTTGAAAATGATATTTTTTAAATTGTCTTTAAAGAAATGCACAAAACCTGCAGTCAAAAATAAAAAAGCTGCTAAGGCACCAGGTAGTTGGGTCGTGGCAAAGGGTCTAAATAATGTGTCGGTAAAGATACCATCTTTCATGGCTTTATAATAATGAGGTGAAATGGCTAAAAGATGATTTTGTTTAAGTGTGACTTGATAAAAATTTAAACTCATTTCTAATATTAAAAGCAAGAAAAAAAAGAAAAGTGAAGTTTTGAATTTTTTATCTAAGACAGAAAAATTACTTTGAACCATTCCTAAGAAAAAAAGCATGGGAAAAATGTAAATTTTAGAAGCTGCAATGGCTGCAAATATGGAAAGACCATTTAGATTAAACAACTCGATAATGTACCATAAAATATGTAAACCAAACAAAATCATTAAGGGTCTTGGAACTTTGTTTAAATCAATTAGTTTCTTGTTTCTAATAAAAATTTTTAATAATGCAAGACCAGTAGTTAAGTCAAAAATAATTCTTGCCCAACCTGCATATCCCCAAATAATTCTTCCTTGTCCTTCTAAAAAAAACAGAGTAAATATTTCAGGCATTGAATCATGAATTTCAAATGTGAAACTGGCAAAAAGTATTAAACAGACGTGAAGCAAGTAAATATATTTTAATGCTGGGTGACCAATAAAATTAAAAGTAAAATTTAAAACTATCAAAATAAGATTCAGAAAGTGAGTAAGTGTCACAATCTTAGATTTAAATCTTTGTTCAGAGTTTGCTTGTAAATTGTCCATAGCAGTTTTATTATATTAACATGCAAAAAATAAAGTTAGTTTCAATTTTTCTAATTGTTTTAAATCTGATCACCACTGTCGGTTATTGCGAAGAGATTTCTAATAATCTAAGTATGCAAGAACTTGCATTGCCATCTGAAGTAAAAGACTTGGCTAAACAGTCTGGCTCAATCTATTACAATACTGCAATTAAAAATAAAGTTTTGATTCCAACCCATATTTGGGGAGAAGTATTTAAACCTGGTATGCACTTCATTCCGACTGACACAACTCTGATCAAGGGACTTTCAATGGCCGGTGGTCCAAATGGAATGGCTAAATTAGATGAAGTCATTGTGACTAGGGTTTTAACCAATGGAGTGATAAAAAAATACGAATTTGATTTAACTTCTGGTGGAAAAGAAAATATTCATCAATTTAAACTTGAAGCAGGAGATTCAATTTTTGTAACTAAAGATCAGTTCCTGGAAAATAGAACTTACTATACAAGTTTAATTGGTGTAGTGCTTTCAATCATAACAACCGCTATTGTCATAAAGAATAATTAATGGATCGATATCTACAACTTGCTAAATATTATCCTCCAATTAAAGGAGGTATTGAATTAGTAGAAAAAATGATGACTAAGTCATTAGTTGAATTAGGCCACGAAGTAACAGTCATTTCTTATTCAAAAAACACTTTAATAAGACAGGGCGAGTTTAAAGAAAATGTTTTTGAGTTTAAAGAGAATCTCAATGTAGCTTCCGCACCTTTTTCAATCTCGATGCTCACTAATTTAAAGAAAATTATTATTGAGAGAAAAATAAACAAAATTTTGGTTCATTTACCAAATCCACAAGCACATGAAATGGTAAAAATGTGCAAAGGTTTTTTTAAAAAAAATAATGTTGAAGTGATTGCAGTTTATCACTCAGATATTGTAAATAAAAAAATTTTCGGAGATATTTATAATTTTTACTTTAAACTTACCTCACAAGTTTATAGTAAATGGATTGTCTCTTCTGAAAACTTAGTAAACTCATCGAATGTTTTAAATAGTATTGATAAAGATAAATTTATTATTTTGCCGTTTTGCAGCGAAGGTCTTTTGAACTTTAATAAACGCAGTGGTTTTAATAATAAAATTGTAACAATTGGCCGAATGGTTCCTTATAAAGGATTTGATTTTTTAATCGAAACACTAAAGAAAACTCAATATGAACTTCATATTATTGGTGGAGGTCCATTGTTTCATCGGCTTTATAAACTAAAAAGTGAAAATATTTTCTTTCATCAAAATGCTACTGAAGTTGAAAAAGCCAATATTCTTCACCAAGCCTCGGTGGTTGTGATTGGATCACTTAATAATGCTGAAGCTTATGGAATGACAATCGTTGAAGCTTTTGAGTCTGGTTTGATGGTTATAGCACCGGATTTACCAACTGGTGTTACTTATTTAGTTCAAGATAAGCAAACTGGATTAGTTTATAAAAGAAGAGATGAAAAAGATTTAATCGAAAAATTAAATCAAATAGCAAGTGATTCAAAACTTTATGAAAATGTAACTTACAATGCTCGAAAATTTTATGAGGATCATTTAAGCTTTGAGGTCTTCAAGAATGGGATGAAGAGATTATGAAAAAAATTTTATATGTCTCAGCGAATGGTTTTATCGGTGGTGCGGAAAAATTTATTTTAAATGTGGCCAGAATGCACGCGGAAAATAAAGATCCTGTTACGTACTTACTTTTTAAAGACGGCGAACTTGCTAATGTACTACGTAGTATGAAGTGTGATGTATATATATTGAGAAATCAATTCAGATTTTCACGCCTAAATAGTTTATTATCGGCACTTTTTGAAATTAGAGAATTTTTAAGAAAAAATAAATTTGGAATCATCCATTCTACGATGGGATACACACAAGCCATAATGAGTTTTGCAAGTCTCTTCATGAAAACCAGAAGGGTATGGTTTCAACATGGACCCATTGGTGGATGGGTTGATTACATTGCATCTTTGTTTCCAGTAGATGTTTTACTTTTTAGTTCACATTTTTTAATGGATAAACATTATGCAAATTTTTTCTTGAGAGGTGGTGCTTATGGGCGTAAGGTAGTTCCTCTTCCCATTCAATTGAATGAATCAAGCATAGTCGAATCAATGACATTAAAGCAAGATTATCACCTAGAAGGAAAATTTGTCTACGGAATGGCCGGTAGAATTTCTGAAGGTAAAGGCTATGAGTTTACGATCAAAGCTTTTTCAAAACTAGATATTGATGAAGCGAGGCTCATGATTATTGGGTCTCCAAATTCAGATCGCGATAAGATCTATTATGAAAAACTGCGTAAGCAAGCAGAAGCTTTAAAAGTAGCGGATCGAGTTATATTTCTTGAACATCAAACAGAAATCGCGAAATTCTATAAACTTTTCGATGTCTATGTTAATTCTTCTGTTCATGATGAAGGCTTTGGATTATCAGTCGGAGAAGCAATGTATCTTTCGGTTCCAGTGATTTCATCTCCCTATGGTGGGCTAAGTGAGTTCGTTAAAGTTGGAGAAACGGCAGAAGTGATTTACCCTCGCGAGGAAGATGCAATTAATTCAATAAAAGATTCTATGAAAAAAATGTTTTCGGATCATATTTATGCCAAAAAACTAAGTAAGAATGCTAGAGAATTGATAGTTACTAAGTTTAACTTCTCACAAACTTATGTTGCAATAACGGATGTTTATCAAATACTTTCAAGCATAGAATAAAATTTATTTGCATTTTGACTCCAATCGTTTTTGGCGATTAGTTCAGCTCGAATATTTCGACGACTTTTTCTTTCTTCAAAAGTAATTTTCTTGATATTTTTGAGATTGATCTCTTCTGATTGTTTAATGAATACGATTCCTTCATCTGCTTCAATGATTTCACTGGCGCCAACATTTTCATCAGGAACAACCAAATTCATTCCCATTGCATAAGCTTCAATTATAACTAGACCGAATGGTTCATAGTAAGTAGGAAAAAGGAAATAGTCAGAAAGATTATAAAATTTTTCAACTTCTTTTGTAAATGGTATATAGAATATATTGGGAGCATCCAGCTCAGACATAATCTTTCCGTCTTCACTTTTACCGATAACGATCAAAGAACTTTCTTCATTAAAGGTTTTAAAAAATCGTAATACTTTATCTAAGCCTTTTCTTTCAAAGGCTCCAACGAATAATAAAATTGGCTTATCAAAATTGATATTTTTTAAAATAGGATAATTTAAAATCATTAGATCTTGATCACTTTTATTAAATTTGGAAATGTTAAAACGATTCATATCTACAGAAGATGGTAGAAGAATTTGATTCTTATCTTCAACATGGTACTTTTCAAAAAGAAATTTTTTCATGAAGTTTGCAATCAAGATATATTTTCTGTTTTTTGATTGAAAGAAAAAATGCTCACAGATAGCAAAATAAGAAAAGAGAATTTTTTTATAAAGAAAAGGTAATAAACTTAGTTTTCTCTGCTTGAAAAAAACATCATTCCATTGTTGATGAATAAATTGAATATTTGAAATATCTACATTGAGATTGGCTATTCCGATCCCTATTTTAATGCTATCAACTTGAAGTAGGCTATGGATAAAACTTGCTGCATGATAAAAGAGCATTTTTATTAAGAATGGTTTTAATTTTTTAAAAGGTAGTAAGTGTAATCTTATTTTATTTTTAAAGTCAGGTAATAGTTTAGTCACATCGCCCGAAGTGAAAGAAAGTATGGTAATTGAAGTAATTTTATCTTTTTGTTCTTGAGACAAACCATTTAACAGATCGATCATAGCTCGAGTGTGGCCTATTTCTATTTGAAAATCATGAACATAAATTGATAATTTCATATAAATAATCTAGCACATGCTATAATTTATGCATGAAAAAGATTTTAGTTATTGGACATAGTTATGTAGTTGACACCAACCGACGTTTTTGGTCGGAAATGGGTGAAGGTGATGAGTGTGAAATTGAGTTAATTTGTCCTAAGACTTGGAAATCAAATTTAATAAAATTTTTGGAATTTAAAGAAAATACGAATACGGATCAGGGTATTAAAAAAATTCATCCAATAAATGTCTATTTTAGTGGCAATGGAAGCTTTTATCATTTTCGATGGCTAGCTTTAGTCAAAATTCTTTTGAGTAAAAAATTTGATGGAATATTTCTATTTCAAGAAACTTGGTCATGGTCACTGTTTCAAGTAGTTCTTTTAAAAATACTAAGTTTAAAAAATTTAAAAACGAAGTTATATTTAGCTGTTTGCCAAAATATTATCAAGCCAAAGCTATGGTTTTTAATACCTTTTGAATGGATTATGTGTAAATTTATTGAAAAGATTTATTTTTGCACTTATGAAATAGAAAAAGTTTTAGATTATAAAAGAATAAAAGCTAAAAGAGATTATTTACCATTTACATTTGATCAGAGAATCTATCAGGCAAAAATTAAGCATCCTGCTGG
>JACCDQ011292901.1_pt1 | contig 37112 bp, 17 predicted proteins | sample 7446031 | NCBI WGS metagenome assembly JACCDQ01 (sample SAMN15323442, study PRJNA562643) | freshwater metagenome | isolation source: river surface water | place: USA:Blue River Watershed | collected 2017-08-17 | reverse complement strand
CTCTCTGGACTTTTAGGAGAAACACCATGTCCGTTATCAACACCAACGTCAAAGCATTGACAGCGCAAGCATCTATGAGCAATGTCGAGAAATTGACTGCAACGACTATGGAGCGTCTCTCCACTGGTCTGCGTATCAACAGCGCCAAAGACGACGCTGCCGGCCTTGCAATCACTAACCGCATGACTTCACAAATTCGTGGTTATGCAGTTGCCATCCGCAACTCTAACGACGGCATCTCGATGGCTCAAACCGCTGAAGGCGCGATGGGTCAAGTCACCAACATGCTGCAACGTATGCGTGAACTGTCAGTGCAAGCTGCTACCGGTTCTGTGAACGACCAAGACCGTGGTTCGATCCAACAAGAAGTGGATCAACTCAAGGCTGAAATCGACAACATCGCTACTAAGACCAACCACAACAACATCAAGTTGTTGGACGGCAGCGCCGGCAAGATCGTCTTGCAAACTGGCACCAACGCCAACGACACCATGAATATCGCTTTCGGCTCTGTGAAGACCAAAGACATCGGCATGGGCTCACGCGCTTCCTTGTCTTCAGTGGCTACCAGCTTTGCTGACGAAGCAAGCTCTAAAGCTCTGGAAGACGGCGACCTCATCTTGAACGGTGTGGTGGTGGGTGCTTCTTTGGCAACTGACGACACCAAGTCTTCTGCTGCAAACGCTTCTAGCGCTATCTCTAAAGCTGCTGCAATCAACCGCGTGGCTGACCAAAGCGGTGTGCACGCCACAGTGGGTAAGACCACAGCATTTGGTACAGCGATGACTGCTGCTGCTGAAGACGGTACATTGGTTATCAACGGCGTGTCAACTGCCACTATCTACACAACAGACGACGCTGAATTGTCTCGTGCTGCTGTGATGACAGCGATCAACAACATCTCGGGTCAAACTGGTGTGAAGGCGATCAACACACATGACGACAACCAAGGTATCGTCTTGGTAGCTGAAGACGGCCGCAACATTGAGCTCGACCTCAACGATATGACTGCTGCTGCCACTGGTTTGGGTGCAAGCAACATCTACGAAGGCACGTTCGAGCTCAACACTTTGGATGGCCGCGCCATCAACGTGTCTAGCAATGTGTCTGGCAAGTTGTCTAACTCAGGCTTGAACTTTGGTTCATTCTCGGCAGACACTGCACAAGCCGTGACTCTGAGCCGCGTGGCTACAGATGCTGCCCCTATTGCTGGTGCAACTGCGGCCATCACTGAAACAGGCGTGTTCAACGGTAACACCTTGGTCTTGAACGGTGTCGGTATCGACGCTGCCAACGCCAACGACGACCAAGCTTCCAACACAGTGGCTGCTTCTTCTAGCAAAGCTGCCAGCGCCATTGCGATTGCTGCTGCCATCAACAAGAAGTCTGAAATGACTGGCGTGTCGGCTACTGCCGAGCCAAACTTGATCAAAGGTTCTGGCTTCACTGCTGGTGATGTGACCAAGTTGAACTTGAACGGTGTGGACGTGGCGATCAGCTTGGGTGCAAGCTCAACACGTGACGACGTCATCACTGCCATTAACGCGGCGCAGGGTCAAACCGGTGTGGTTGCGTCTGCATGGGGTGAGGGTGTGACGTTGACAGCTGCTGACGGCCGCAACATCTCGATCAGCTCTGACGCAACTGATGCAGCCGCTTTGGGCTTGACAGGTGTGACCATCGGTACAGCTGGCGACGCCACTGACGCTGTGACTCAGTACTCTACTGTGAAGTTGAGCTCTGACAAAGCGTTCACCGTCGAGAGCGGTTCTGAAGGCAACGACAACTTTGCAGCCTTGGGCTTCCGCCGCGGTTCGTTCGGTGGTTCAGACAATGCTTTGAAGATCAAAGACGTTGACGTGACCACACAAGCTGGTGCCACCGAAGCCCTCAAGGCCATCGATGCTGCATTGACCACTGTGGCTGCTGATCAAGCTCGCGCTGGTGCCTTCCAAAACCGTTTGGATGCCGTGGTGTCTAACTTGACTGAGTCAAACCAAAACATGTCTGCTTCACGCAGCCGTATCTTGGACACTGACTACGCCACTGAAACCACCAACATGGCCCGTAACCAGATCATTTCGCAAGCTGCCACAGCAATGTTGGCTCAAGCGAACCAATCTTCGCAATCGGTCCTGTCACTGTTGAAGTAATTCAACAAGACTTAAAACCTTGGTGAATATCTAAGGTGTCAAAAAGCGAGCCATGGCTCGCTTTTTGCGTTGATACGAGGTTAAAAACTTTTTGATATTTCGCTCAAGTTATCAAAACTCGAGCCGATATTAGAGAGACGAATCCCTGCAAGGGTAGTGTGTTGCTGTGCAAACACTGCCGTTGCAACCCTCAATCAATGAGTGAAAAGAGCGCATCATGGCCACGATCAACAACTTAAGTACTGGTTTTCAATCGAATGCATTGATCACCTTTGGAGCAGCAGCCTCCACCAAGGTGACGGCCACGACCGATATTTCTGGTTTTGATGCTACAAAAATCAAAGCGCTGACGGCGGCAGAGGCAGCAGCCCTCACCACCGAGCAGGTGTCATCAATCAGCACATCTGCCATGGCAGGTCTGACGGCAGCGCACTTGAAGGTACTGAGCAATGACAACATTGCAGCATTCACAGACCAACAAGTAGGGGCGTTCAGCAATATTCAAATTGCAGCCTTAAAGCCCACGCAGATTGGTGCGATGACCTCATCGCAAATCAACTCACTCAGCACCGCACAAATGGGTGCGCTGAGCGTGACCCAAATTTCCTCGCTCAATGTCTCGCGTATCAAAGACATTGACAGCACCCGTTTGGGCGCTTTGAGCTCTAAGCAAATTCAAGCGCTCACGACCGATCAAATCGTGAACCTGATTGCCGACCAGTTGGGCGGCATGAGCACCACACAAGTGGCCAGCCTCAAAGTGGGTCAAGTGGCCGCGATTGAGACCCGTGATTTGGTCAGCATGTCTACATCGCAAGTGGCGGCACTGACCGCGACGCAGGTGAAGGCACTGAAAACGAACCAGCTGCAAGCACTGAGCACCGCACAAGTTCAAGCCATTGAAACTGCTGACTTGAAGAGCATGACCGTCACGCAAGTGGCGGCCTTTTCTACAGCGCAAGTGCAGGCACTCACCACCTCGCAACTCAACGCCATGACTGTGGCGGAGCTCAATGCCTTGAGCGACACACAGCTGCAGTCTTTGTCGACCACGCAAGTCAGCAGCCTCAATGCCACCAGTGTTGCGAAACTGAAGTCCAACCAAGTGGCTGCACTCAGTACCGCGCAAGTGGCTGCTATGACCACCGCACAAATCAAGTCATTGGCCGCGACGGCAGTGACTGCTTTGGGTTCTGACCAACTCAACGCCATGGACGCCAATCAAATTGGCGCATTGTCTGGCGCGCAAATCAAAGCGCTCAACAGCAACACCTTGACAAGCTTAGGCACCACCCAAGTGGCTGCGTTGACAACTGCGCAAGTCGCTGGTTTGTCTGTGGCTGCAGTGGCTGCTTTGAGCTCGACCCAGCTCACAGCCATGAGCACGTCGCAAGTTCAAGCGCTGACAGCTAACCAAATCAAAGGCTTGTCTGCTGCGAAGGTTGAGTCATTCACCACCACACAGATGGCCGCATTGAAAGCTGACCAAGTTAAAGCGTTGAGTGCCGGCCAACTGCAAGCACTTAGCACCGCTGACGTGGCAGCATTGACCACGACGCAAATTGCATCCTTGGCTGATGCGCAAGTGAAGGCCTTGACCACCGATGCCATGGCATCGCTGACCACTTCACAAGTGGGTGCACTGAGCGCCACGCAAATCAAATCTTTGTCGGCCACTCAAGTGGCAGCACTGACATCTAGCAATGTGACGGGTTTGGTCACATCCCAAGTCAGTGCTTTATCGGCAACCCAAATTCAAGCCTTGACCACCTCTGCCGTGGGCGCTTTGTCTACCGGTTTAGTCAATGCGATGTCTGCTAAGCAAGTGGAATCTCTCACCACAGCGCAGGTTCAATCTTTGTCTACCAGCACGGTGGGCGGTATTTCGACGACTAATCTCGCAGCGTTGACCACCGACCAAGTGGCTGTGATGACGACAGCTGCAGTCGCGCAACTTGGCACATCCCAAGTCGCAGCCTTGACCGCTAAGCAAGTGGGTGCACTCAGCACCAGTGCTGTTGCCGCAATGAGTACAAGTCAAGTTGGCGCGTTGACCTCGGGTCAAGTGCAGGGCTTGACGAATGCGGGTATCAACGCCATGAACACTGCACAGGTGGCGGCGTTGAGCACCACCCAAGTGTCATCACTGACTGGCGCGCAAGTGGCTGGTTTGTCGACAGGTACCTTGCAGTCATTGAGCACCACCCAAGTGGCTGCGTTGACCGACACACAAATCAAAGCATTGACCACCACTGAAGTGGCGGCCATGACTACTTCTCAAGTGAATGCCTTGACCACTGCGCAAGTGGGTGTGATGTCTACCGATGACATCCTGGCTCTGAATACGGCCCAGGTTGGCGCTTTGACAACGACACAAATTCAGAGCATGAGTCAAGCACAAGTGCGTGCACTCGAGTCTTCTGAAGTGGCGATTCTGAGCACCAGCCAAATCCAAGCTTTGTCAGCTAATCAATTCAAAGCCTTTGCCACTGAAGATGTGGCTGCTTTGACCACGACACAAGTCGTTGCTTTGACGACAGACCAAGTCAAGGCGATGTCGCCTGAAAATATTGGTGCCTTGAATACGTCTCAAGTCGCCGCAATCACCACCACTCAGTTGGGCGCATTGACCAACGCTACGGTGGCAGGCCTAAGCAGCACTCAAGTGCAAGCCTTGACCACGGGTCAAGTCAAAGCATTGTCAGAAGCGCAAGTCAAAGCCATCAGCAACGATGGCGTGGCCGCTTTGAGTACGGCGCAAGTCAGCGCCATGAGCACGGCACAAGTGAAAGCCCTGACCCAAGAACAAGTGGGTTCACTTAGCACCACAGGCGTATCTGGCTTGAGCACTACTCAAATGGGTGTGTTGACCACCGACCAAATTGAGTCGCTTAGCACAGCCAGTGTGGCAACATTGAGCACGGCTCAGTTGGCGGCTATGTCTACTTCGCAAGTGCGCGGTATCAGTGCTGCAGGTATTGCTGCGTTGACCAGCACGCAAACGACTACGCTCAGCACTGACCGTGTCGCAGCATTGACTTCGAATCAAGTGCAAGCGTTGACCACAGGCAATGTGTCCACCCTAGGCACAGCCCAAGTCAAGGCCATGACGTCCGACCAAGTCGCTGCATTGACAACCGCTCAATTGCAATCGTTCAGCACAACGCAAGTGCAAGCCATCGACACGACCGATGTGGCCGCGTTGACCAGCTCACAAGTGGCGTCGCTCAGCACGGCTGAGTTGTCAGGTATGACTACCGCGCAAGTGGCTGCATTGACGTCTGCACAAATCAAGTCTGTGACGACGGCTGCCTTGGCAGGTTTGAGCACAGCGCAAGTGGCTGGTTTGACGACCACTCAAGTGGCGGCATTGGGTACGGCACAAGTCAAAGCGATGGAAACCGCTGATGTGGCTGTCTTGAGTGCTTCACAAGCACAAGCACTCTCCACTGCTCAAGTGGCTGCACTGAGTACTTCGCAAGTTCAGGCTATGTCTACAGCAGGTGTGAGTGGTTTGACCACTGATGCCATCAAAGGTTTGAGCAACAACCAGTTGCAAGCCATGACCACTGCTGGTGTAGCAGCCATGACAACCACTCAGGTGGGCGCTTTGGGCACCGCACAAATTGCAGCCCTGACCAGCACAGAAGCAGCAGCACTCACCACGACCCAAGTACAAGCTTTGAGCTCGTCTCAAGTGAGCGCTCTGGAGGTGGGTGATTTGTCTGCCATGAGCACCAGCCAAGTAGCCGCTCTGACCAGCACGCAGGTAGGCGCGTTGACCGCGGGTCAAGTGTCTAGCTTGACCACGGACCAAGTGGCCGCCTTGACGACAGCACAAGTGAACGTGCTCAACAGCACACAGGTGCAAGCACTCAGCACTGGCCAAGTGGCTGCGTTGACTACGACTCAAGTGGGTGCCTTGAGCACCGGTAGTGTTAGCACTTTGGGGGTTGATGATGTGCGTGCCCTGAGTACGGCTCAAGTCAATGCTCTCTCAACGGCGGGAGTGGCCGTGCTGAGCACAGCACAAGTGGCTGCACTCAGCACAGACCAAGTGGCGGCATTCAGCACAAGCCAAGTTGCCGCACTGACCACCACTGAGGCTGCAACGTTGAGTGCGGGCCAAGCTAAAGCTTTGACTACCGCCCAAGTGCAGCAACTCAATACAGGCAATATCAAAGCCTTGAACCTCACCAGCGTCAAGGCAATGACCAGCACGCAACTGCAAGCTTTGAGCACCACGCAGTTGAACGCGTTGGAAACAGAAGATTTTGCGAACTTGAATGATGCCCAAATCACAGGCCTCACCACAGATCAAGTCAAAGCATTGACCACTTCAGCAGTTACTTCTTTGACCGCTGACCAAGTGTCTAAATTCACCACGGCCCAAGTGGCGGTGATCACCTCCACCAACGTGGGTGCGCTGAACTCTGACCAAGTCGCAGCCTTGACCACCGCACAGGTGGGCACACTCGATACGGCGCAAGTCAAAGCTATCACCACCGCAGCTGTTGCTGCGATGACGACTGCTCAAGTGGCTTCAATGAACACCACGCAAGTGGCTGCGTTGACCACCGGCCAAATGGCTGCGTTGACCGCGACCGAAGTGAAGGCACTCAGCACGACGCAAGTGCAAGCCTTGGGTTCGACGCAAGTCAACGCCTTGACCAATGCCAACGTGGCTGCGATGACCACCACACAGGTAGCCTCGCTCACCACAGGCCAAGTGACTGGTTTGAGTACAGCCGCAGCGTCCTCGCTGGTTGCTGCGCAAGTGCAAGCTTTGAGCAGCACCCAAGTACAAGCCATCAGCACAGCCAACGTGGCAGCCATGAGCAGCACTCAGTTGTCCTCTTTGACCACAGGTCAAGTCAGCGCCCTGACGACTGCGCAAGTGGTGGCTTTGGAAACCGCTGATGTCAAGGCCTTGAGTACAGCCCAAGTCGCTGCAATGACGACAGATCAAGTCAAAGTGCTTGAGACTGCCGACATCGTGGCCATGAGCACCGGTCAAGTGGCAGCCTTGAGTACCGCTCAAGTTCAAGCCCTAACCAATGCCAATGTGACGGCTCTGAGCACGTCACAAGTGCAAGCGATGAGCACCGCGCAGGTGAATGCTCTGAGCACTGGACAAGTGGTGGCGATGACGACCAGCCAAGTGTCTAGCCTGAGTGCTGCCCAAGTCAAAGGTATGAGCACAGACCAAGTCAAGGCCTTGGAGAATGCAGACGTTCAAGTGTTGAGCGCTACGCAAGTTAAGGCCCTGACCACAGCACAAGTGCAAGCCCTCGAAACCACGGATGTGGCTGGCTTGAATACCACCCAATTGGCCGCTTTGACAGCTGACCAAGTGAGTGCATTGACCACCGCACAAGTGGTGTCGTTGACCACCAGCGAAGTCAGCAATCTGAGCTACGACCAAGTCAAAGCATTGACGACCACCCAATTGCAAGCTGTGGAAACAGCAGACATCGCGGTGCTGAACTCTGACCAAGTGTCCTCACTCAGCGCCACACAAATGCAAGCCTTTACCACCGCACAGGTGGAGAAGCTCAGCACTGGCGTGGTTGCAGGCCTCAGCAATACACAAGTCGATGCGTTGAGCACCGCGCAAGTGGTGGCTTTGACAACGGGCCAAGTGGGCGCGTTGACGGCAGGCTCAGTGACAGCGCTGAGTTCAGGCCAAGTGGCGGCGCTCACAAACAGTCAATTAGGTGCCATGTCGACCGCACAAGTGCAAGCCATTGATGTGACCGATGTCGCTGCTATGAGCACCACGCAAGTGAATGCTTTGAGCACTACACAAGTGAATGCATTGACAACGGGCCAAGTGGCTGGTTTGACGACTACCCAGGTTTCTAGCTTGGCTAACCCCAAACTGCAAGCGGTCAATACCGCGGGCATTGCGGCCCTGACATCTGACCAAGTAGTATCTTTAACTACAGGTCAAGTGGCGGCTATCACGACTTCACAGCTGCAGGCTTTGACAGTCGGTAGTGTGAATGCCATGACGACGACACAAGTAACGGCATTGATCGACACGCAAGTGGCATCACTGACCACCGGTACAGTGACGGCTTTGTCCTCGGATCAAATTGCTTCGTTGACCACCACACAAGTTGGCGCGCTGACGACCACGCAAGTGGCTGCCGTGAAGGCGGATCAAGTCGTGGCGCTGACCACCACACAAGTGGCTAAGCTCAGCACGACACAGTTGGGTGCGTTGACAGAAGCCAACGTGGCGAACTTGAGTACAGCCCAAGTGGATGCACTCAGCACCACGCAGTTGACTTCGTTGAGTACAGGTCAAATTGATTCGCTTACCGCTGCTGTCATCACCAGCTTGGCCACCGACAAAGTGGCTGCGCTGACAACAACGCAAGTGACGGCGTTGTCTGCTGACCAGATGGGCGCTTTGTCGACCAGTGGCGCAGCTGCATTGACAACGACACAAGTCAAGGTGTTGGCTGCAGATCAAATTCGCGCTTTGAGCACAGCGTCAGTGGCTGCGTTGACCACAGGTCAGCTGCAAGCCTTGACCACAGGCCAAGTGAGCACACTGACTAACAACACAGTAGCTTCTCTGACTACTGACCAGGTGGCTTCCTTGACCACTAGCCAAGTGAAGGTTTTGGCTGACTCGGTCATCACTGGGTTAAGTACAGATCAACTGACTGCACTGACTACCGGTCAAGTTGAAGTGTTGACAGCCTCTCAAGTACGTGCCCTGACTACAACTGAAGTGGCCGCATTGACAACCGGACAAGTAACAGCGTTGACTGCGACACAAGTCGCGGCCATGGAAACTGCGGATATGGTGGCTATGTCGACCGATCAAGTCAGTGCGCTGAATACGACACAAGTATCTGCCTTGACCGCAGGCATGGTCACAGCCTTGAGCACTGAACAAGTGGTTGCCTTGGGTACCACCAATGTGACGGCTTTGACTGCAACACAAGTACGCGCCTTGAGCACTGCGTCTGTGGCTGCTTTGGGTACTGATCAAGTGTCGGTATTGACGACTACGCAAGTGAATGCTTTGACTGCAACAGCGATTGGTGCTCTGAGCACTGATCAAGTAGGTGCTTTGACCACTGACCAGGTGAAGTCACTGACGACAGCCAACATCATTGCTCTGAGCACGGCACAGGTGGCTGCCTTGAGTACTGATCAAGCGGCTGCACTGACAACGGCACAAGTTCAAGCGATTGCCACCGACGATGTACAAGCATTGAGCACTAGCGCGATTGCTGTGTTGAGCTCAAGCCAAGTACAAGCGTTGAGTACAGCGGCTGTGAACGCCTTGACGACCGACCAAGTGGTTGCATTGACTACATCGCAAGTGAGCATCTTGACTACAGGCGAGGTTGCAGCCTTGAATACATCTCAAGTGGCAGCATTGAGTACAGATCAAGTGCAAGCGCTCACGTTGCCGCAGTTGACCTCGCTCAGCAATACGCAAGTGAGTGCTTTGTCTGCTACGCAAGTGGGTGCTTTGACGTCAACCCAGCTCTATGGCTTGGTCACGGCGGCTAGAGATTAATCAGTAACTGTTTGACTTTGTAAAACAAATTTTTGAAAAGAGATCATCATGACCAACTCTATTAACAGCGTCGCAGGCAGTTACTCTTCTATTAGCTTTGCAGCTATTCCTGCTGCTTCTAAGCCTGTGTCGTCGTGGAGCACTGCAGAAGTTGCTGCTATTACTGCAGGCGATGTGGCATCGTTGCAGCCCTCGCATATTTCTGGTATGTCGACCACCCAAGTCAATGCGTTGTCAAATGCTGTGCTGGGTGCTCTGACCACCGCACAAGTTCAAGCGCTTAGTAGCAAACAGTTGGGAAGCTTTAGCACGGCTAGTGTCAATGCGCTCTCAACCACGGCATTTGCGTCATTGACAGCCAATCAAGTGCAAGGACTCACCAATACACAAGTGGGTAGCTTGACCACCAGCAATGTGGCGGCATTGACGTCTACTCAGCTGAATGGTTTGAAGGCCGCACAAATTACGTCGATGTCCACGACGCAGGTGAATGCGATTTCTACCACAGCACTCTCAACCATCAAAGGGTCTCAATTGGCCCAGTTGAGTACACAGCAAATCAACGCTTTGTCTACCAGCAGCTTGGGCAGCTTGACATCAGCACAAATCGTGTCGCTGACAACGGATCAAATTGTCGGTTTGATCACCTCACAATTGGCTTCCCTGGCCACTGATCGAATCGCCAGCTTGACCGTGAGTCAAGTGTCTGCGATTGAAACTGGCGACATCAGTGGTTTGACCACCGCACAAGTGGAGGCTTTGACAGCTACACAAGTCAAAGCATTGACTACGGGGCAGTTAGAGAAACTCACCACATCACAGTTTGCAGCCATGACGGCTTCGGACATTGTGTCGCTCAATGCCAAGCAAATGGCATCGCTGACCACGGCACAAGTGGCTGCAATGACCACATCGCAAGTGGCGGCTTTGACCAAAGATGAAGTGTCTGGCATGACGACCGCACAAGTGCGAGCCTTGACCACCACACAAGTGAGTGCATTGACCACGGCAGCCTTGGCCTCTTTCACAACTACCCAGTTGGGTGCGTTTGACACCGCTCAAGTAAGCAAACTGACCACCAGTCAAGCCAGTTCTTTAAGCGCTACGCAAGTCGCATCATTGAGCAGCACGCAAGTCAATGCGCTGACCACGACACAAGTAGGTGCTTTGACAGACAAGCAAGTCAAAGCATTGACGACAAGTCAAGTCAATGCCATGGGCACCACCCAGTTATCAGCCTTGTCTACCACTCAAGTGGCTGCGATGGAGGTGACTGATGTGGCTTCTCTCACATCTACCCAAGCCAACGCGTTGAGCACAAATCAGTTGCAAGCTTTAACGGCTACTCAAGTGAAGGTGTTGTCAACAACCACCGTTGCTGGTCTTAGCACTGCGCAGGCCACTGCGCTGACTAGCACGCAATTGGCCGCATTTACCACCGGTCAAATTAACAGTTTGTCGAGCACATCGGTGTCCAAGCTAGGTACCGCTCAAGTAGCTGCCTTGAATGTGTTGCAAATTGGTGCTTTAACCACCGCTGCTGTTAATGCGATGACCACGAATCAAGTGCAAGCGCTGACTGTTAACCAATTTAAATCTCTCAGCACGGCAGCGGTTGCTGCTTTGACGACTTCGCAAGTTGGCTCCATCACTACAGCGCAAGCTGCGGCATTGTCTGCCAATTCGGTGGAGGCATTGTCTACAGCTTCTGTGGCTGCCTTGTCTTCTAGTCAAATCAAAGCGATGTCTAAAGAGGCAGTGACAGCTTTGACAACTGCACAAGTGCAAGCGTTGTCGACCACTGCAGTCGCAGCGTTGAGCAGTGCTCAAGTGGCCACACTCAGCTCTGCTGAGGTGGCATTGCTGAGTACAGGACAAATTAAAGCGTTGGACACTTCGCAAGTGAAAGGTTTGGCCGCTTCAGGTATCAGTTCTTTCAATACCGCACAAATGGCAGCGCTGAGCACAGGTCAAGTAGCTTCGCTGACAGCGGCGCAAGTGAAGGTCTTGACCACGGCACAAGTGGCAGCGTTGGGTACTGACAATTTGAAAGCACTGACTTCAACCCAGCTCGCTGCGTTTACGAATGCCCAATTAGGTGCGTTGACCACAGCTGAAGCTTCAAACCTCAGCAGCACGCAGCTTAAGGCTCTGAATATTGGACAGATTGGCGCCTTGAGCACCACGGTGGTTGCCGCACTTGGCACTGATCAAGTGAAAGCATTGTCTGTTGATCAGTTCAAAGCTTTGGGAACCGCTGCGGTTGCCGCGTTGACTACTGCACAAGCTGCAGTAGTGACGACAGCACAGTTGGCTGCATTGAGCAAAACGCAAGTGGGTGCTATGACGACCGCACAAGTTGCGGCCTTGAGCAGTACCCAAGTTAAAGCGCTTTCATTGACGAGCCTGTCATCTTTGACGACAGGCCAATTGCAAGCGATTTCGACAGCTGCAGTGAACGTTTTGGACGCCAAGCAAGTGGGGGCTTTGACAACCACGCAGGTTGCCGCCTTAGGCACCAGCCAAGTGAACGCCTTGTCATCTACAGCTGTGAAGGCTTTGTCTGGCGCGCAAGTGGGGGCATTGACAACGGCACAAGTGGCTGCGATGACAACCACCACCATTCAAGCGCTGGAGAGCGCCGATGTGGCATCGTTGACAACAGCACAGTTCAACGCGATGACCAGCACGCAAGTCGGCTCTTTGACAACAGCGCAAGTCAAAGCTTTGGCTGTGGATGATTTGGCCAGCTTTGGTACAACACAGCTGAAAGGCTTGAGTACATCGCAAATTGCAACTTTGTCAGCCACTCAATTGAATGCGTTGACCACCACCGAAGTTGCAGCGTTGACGACAGACCAAACACAAGGTTTGAGCAAAACGCAAATTACCGGCTTGAGTGAAACAAATCTCAAAGCACTTACAACGGCACAAGTGGCAGCTTTGACAACCACCCAGCTCTCGGGCTTGAGTGATACACAGACTAAAGCATTGACCACCACACAAGTGGCCGCTTTAGGTAATTCGCAATTGCAAAGCCTGTCAGCTGCCACCATCAAAGCGCTGACCACAGGTCAACTGGCGGCTTTGAGCACGGCCCAAGTAGCGACTCTGACCACCTCGCAAGTGAAAGACCTTGCTAGCACAACAGTGGCAGCCCTGAGCTCGACGCAAGTGAATGCAATGACAACTAGTCAAGTGGCCGCGTTGAGTAAAGCATCGGTTGCTGCACTCACCACAGGCCAAGTGGCTGGTTTGAACACCACTGTGCTTAAAGCACTGACGACTGATAGCGTGGCTGCATTGACCAACGACCAGGTGAAAGCATTGACCACAGCTAGCGTGGCCGCTATGACCACGGATCAAGTTAAAGCGCTTGAGTCTGCAGACATTGCGGTGCTGAGCTCGGCACAAGTGGGTGCATTGAGCACGACTCAAGTGGGCGTTTTGACGGCTACACAAGTGAAATCACTCAACACCGGCGCTATCGCAGGCTTGGCAACAGGCACAGTTGCAACACTCAGCAGTACTCAGCTCAACGCTTTGACAGCCAATAGCGTGAAGGCTATGTCTACTGCGCAAGTGGCTGCATTGACCACAACGCAAGTGACAGACATGACCGCGACGTTGGTTTCTGCATTGACGACCACCCAGGTGGGTGGTATGACCACGGCTCAAGTTGCTGCATTGACCACGGCTTCTATCGTGGCACTGTCTGCGACACAGGTCGGATCTATGACCACATCGCAAGTTGCGGGATTGACGACATCACAAGTCAAGGCACTTGAAACGGCAGATATTGCCGCTTTGAGTACTGGTCAAGTGAAAGCCCTGACGACTACGCAAGTAGCCGCTATGGAAGTGGCTGACTTGAAGGCTTTGAGTGCTGATCAGGTCAATGCGCTGTCTGCGACTCAGATTGGCGCATTAACTGGTGCTCAGTTGATCGGCTTGATGGGTAAATAATTATGTACCCCCCCCTGATTCTGTGAATCAGGGGGCCTAATTTGACAGCTATTAGAAGAACTCTAGCTTTAGTCAAAGTCTTGATAAGATATGGTTAGATTTATTTTCCTCAAAGTAGTATCTGAGGTAGAGGAATAAATGAAACTAATCAATGAAATGACAGAAGGTACTCTGCCGAATGCCTGAAACCAACAGCGTCCAATCGGTTAATTTTGAATACAAATTGACTTCATAACTTGAGTGCGTTGCAATATTTTAAGCAGGCTGGCATACTGCAAGAATTGCTAATTTCGTTATTTCGGCTGAATACACAGTTAAGATTCATAAAAATTAATGCCACTAATATAAAAATATTATTCTGCAGCGTTGATTCATTATTCGATCTAAACTCTAAGTAAGTATGTGACTGAATAGATGTAGTTTTTAATGGTTTATTTTTTATTAACTAAATGAGCAGTAACTAATGGTAAAGTCGAAATCAAATTTCGATCGGCCATATCAATTGGTACCTGCATTAAACATTGAGTTAGCATAAGTGTTGATGGCGATCTAGGTGCAAATAGTTATCGAAATAAAGACTTAGAGTAATCAAGTTGCTTCTGGTATTCATGCGAAAATTAGGATAATAAATGCAGAGGATGAATGCTTATCCTAATTTATTCTATATTTTAGAGTTTCTTTTTTGGGTGATGACTTTAAAAGTATCAGGGCGCTCATCGGCTATTTCGCATACCCATAAAATTTTTAAACCTAAATATTGTATTAACTTTGTCATTTCATCTTGACTCCATACATGGAAATGGATAACACCATTGTTTAGCCTGAAGTCGAAATCCCACATGTCAGCGCCCCATTGATGCTCATAGTGTTTTGCCGCTTCATCTGCATCAGTATTTTTTGACCAACCTCTTCGAATTTCGTCATTGTGTGAATGATCTAGTGCATCTGTAAGATCATTAAAATCATGTATGTGGTGTTCAAGAGTGGTCTTACTTCTATTTAAATCTAGAGTACGATCCCCATGGGGAAGCATCAAAAATAGAATTCCATTATTTTTTAATACCCTCATCCACTCATTGAGCGTGGCGAAGTGTTTTGCATATGTTCTAAGACATGCGATGAAAATACGAAATCAAAACTTTCATCTTCAACAGGAATCTGGCTAGCTAGCCCTGAACTAGTTTCCTTACCAATCAGAAGTTGATAAATTCGGCTCCTCGTTATAGAAGCCTCGCCAAGTATCAATTTTATTCCTGGCATCTTGCAAGCTCATAAACTAATCTTCGTTCAAATATTCTTGGAGTAGCCTTCCATTGAAGCTTGCCACCATGGCATTGTCTGTGGGCTTACCTGTTCTACTGAAGTACAGCTTAAAACCTATTACGTAAGCCCATTTGACCATCGCCTTACTGATGAATTCGCTGCCATTATCGGTTTTGATCGTAATAGGTCTGCTTCTGATCGCCACGATGTTGTTCAACACCCTAACGACATCTTCGTCTTTTAAACTTCGGTCAAAATTTGCTTATTTTCACGGCATGTCCCCTTTCAATATGTGAAATATCGTGCCGGATTCTTATACATTTAAATGGTTAGGTTTTTCGGGTCAAGGTCAATGTTATTAGCAATTAAACTTGTTAATTTACGAGGGCCATCTCCAAAAGGATTTAAATGGTCAAAATCACCGAAGTCCGCATCAAAAATAGCAGTGCTGTTATAAAAATCAATAACAATTGGATTGTAAAATGAATGAACCATTTTTAGGGCATGACTTAACCCAAAGAACCTATCGGCGCCCAAAGATTCAAGCGATTTTTTGTAATCATTACGGTATGGTGGCAGTACAAAGAATAACTTGTGATTGAATTTTTTTGCAAGCGCTATAATTTGAAATAAATATCCCAAAGCGTCGGTTTTTTGGTTAAATCTTAAATGGTCAGTTGCTCTTTTTAAGGCACCATATTCGTTCGGAAAGAAATAAATTTGCTCAGGCGGGAATCCTGCGTCATCAGTGATTGAATTTTTATCATCGGGAATTTTTGCCATTTCTTCTGCAAGATCCCTAACATCTTGATTTTCGTATTGAACATTTAAATCGAAAGCGCAGTTTAATGCAATGGCATGTGGCACTTCAGTTTTAGATTTTTCTAACTCAGAACCTGCAGAGAAAATTGAGTAAAAAACTATAATATTCTTCAGGTTTTTGCATTCGTCGATACATTTTTCATACAACAGAAAAGAATATTTCAAATCCTGGGAGCTTGTGCAAAGGTTGTGGGTGTTTTTAATAAGGTTTGAGTTAAACGCATACTGACCGTGCGACGAACCTATTGCAAGATTCTCTAATTTATCGCCCATTTCTAAAATTTTATTTCTGTTATTTTTATAAATTCGAATGAGGTCAGTTGTTCTAGATTTCATATTTAATTGGAAATGATGATGAAATATACTTGAGTCGATTTCACTATCTTTTTTAAGAAATTAGGAAGCGTTTTTTAGTGCGTGAACATTTACATTAGTATGTAACAACACTTTAAAGATAGGTCAATCCCTCGCCGTTTCGCCTCGCTATCCGACTCGATGTGCCGCTGCGTAGTCTGTAAGGACGAATGCCCCGCTAGCACCTGAACGTCTCTTATATATCCACCGACAATCGAAATTTTTCTAGCAGAATAAGAAATTATATCTGGATCGGGTGTCTGATCTTTATTGTCTGTATTTTTGTCTAAAAATAATGTATTTTCTGGATCGCAGTAGAGGGGTTTGCCAGCCCCTATTTCCAATCCTTTTCCCTTACAATATCGTTTAATTAACGGTTTAATTATTTCTGGAAATTTATCAGGCGCAGTTGAGCTGCTGGACAATTTTTGAAAACCTGTTTGCAGCTCAGGATGTTTAGTCTGAAGATGCTGGAAAACTTCTAATATGGAAACGTGCAAATTGGTTAAGTTCATTTGTGCTCCTGATTAAATATAAGATTTTGATCCCCACAGCGGCGAATCTTTTTTTACAAAAACTAGATCGACTTGCCATAGATGCCAATCAGTTTGTCGGTATAGGTTATCTACAATATCAAAAACATGATATCCATAGGAGTTCATGTATTCAACGATATTGCCAAATCTTGGGTTGTTGTCGCCTATTGACGCTTCTATAACAACGACACAGTCATCACTACGAAGTAATGACTTCGATCCTTGAAGTGCTTTAATTTCGACGCCATCGACATCTATTTTTAATAATGTTGGACCTGTTAGATTTAATTCTTCACAGATGGAATCAATCGTACGAACTTCAATTTGTCGAATTTCGTCCCCCATCTTTTCTTCAATAGAAGAGTATTGGCGAGATGGTGTCATACTAAGGCTGGTAGTGCCATTAATATTACTTACTGCACAATTCAAAATGGTAGCTGATTTTAAATTTTTTTGAATTTCAATCAATGACTCTAGGCATTCAGATACAGGCTCAATCATTATGTGATGAGCTTCTGGGAATACATTGAATAGCTCTGGTGTTCCAACTTGGGCGCCAACGTCAAAAACAGTAACTGGGGAAAAATTAGCTCTTTTGAGCGTAAGCAAAGTATTGTTTTTACTTTGCCTATTACGAATGAAGTGTGATGTAAAAATTTTAATTAATTCGTCCGTCACAGCTTTGGATACAACAGGTGGATTATTGAGCAAACATGCATAGGCTTGCTCCAATTCCGAATTTTCCAAGAATTTACAGAATTTTTCTAACATAAATTTCCTTTAAAGTGAATTGAGAATATGATTTATGATGATTAGGGCTGACTGCTCGAAATTATTTATCTTCATATTTTCAATAATTTATCGATTGAAAAACAGTTCAATTTCTTCTAAACAATTCGAGACATTATCTTTAGACGCCATGTCTCTACTTACAAGATAGTCTTTTACCAAATGACGAGTTAACTTTGATTTTTCAATGTTCTCGAAGCCATAAGCCACCCCATAGCGAGTTCGGATATCAGGAAAACATTGTTCCTCGCTTACTCCTGGGTCTGGAATCACTATTGACTCACAACCGCAAGCAGCTGCTAGCAACGAATAATATGTACGTGTATCGTAAGAAATAAATTGCTTTACGCGTTTGAAAATTTGTGCAATTTCTTGATGGGTGAGTCCATCAATGCATATTGATTCACTTAGGTCGTGACATAGTTGTTTATCTTTGCCTTTTCTAACACAGAACGCTGTCCCCGCTCTCTGATAGGCCACGTTGTCCTCATTGTATAAATCTGAAGAAAAATGAGTAACGCTCAGAATGTTGTTGGACATTACTGAATTTGGTATATTAACGCCTTGGGTTTCGTGGCCAAATTTAAAATAAATTTCGTTTGTTTCGTAATAAACTTTTCCAGTATGGAATCCTGGGTTGTGCAATAACCATCGAACTACATTGGCAGCATTTAATGGGTTTCCTTCTATTATTTCAGGGTAGATAACAATGATATCTTTATTGTTCTCTATTGCTTTATAGGATTTTGGTTCTAGTACGGACGTATTGAATTCCGAATGAACTTTATAATGCATCAAGTTCTCTTCAGTGAGCTTAATATTTTTTAGAAATAAATCAGTTGTACAGTTATCAAGTGGTGCCCCTGGGAAATAAGGGAAAATATAGCACGTTCGCCCAAGCTGCTTTATAAGATGGCAAAGCTTATGTAATGCAAGGGCGCCGCCTGAATTCATGTCAAATGGTTGACTGAAAATAATAAAAGTTTTATCCATGATGTAAGCTGTTTAAAATTTTCTCTATAGTCAATTGATAACTGAATTTCATGGAAATTTCATTATGAATTTCCCATTTAATTTCATTGTAAATTTTATTGTTATTTGAGTCCGAATACTTCTGGATTTTAAATTCCATTTCTTCAGGTGTTTCGAATGAAATTTCCTTTGCTAAGGAGCAGACACTTTGTAATTCTTCTCTTTGATCAGTTAACAAAAATCCACCTGACATAATTACATCAAAAGCTCGGTTATTTATAGCTGTATCAAACTGTAGAGAGCTAATATTCAAATTAATCCGCGAAGATTGGTAAATCCCGCAAGCATCTTGATAGTTTTCTGTGGCGGGTTGATAGTGAACATTGCTCTGCTGAAGTACGAGTAATGGGTCTTTGATTCGCCCATATGACAAGTCCCCACCAAAAATATCGACACGGTGATTTTTGATGGTTGAAATGAGTTGTCCGCGCAAAGGTGAAGAAAACTTATTCAAGCCTGCCATCAGAAATTGCTGTGTGGCTAATAGGTTTTTATTGGCATCAGGCCCAAGTGAGGCTAAAACGTACGGGTCTTGTACGAGGTTTTCGATGTCAGGTTGCACGGCATATGAGCTATGACTGAACCTGTTCCAAGCCATCACTTGTAGGTGCTGTCCGCCTGGTACGCTGTCTGCGGGGTAGAGATTTAAGCTGGACATTAAATGCCCAATAAATGTCACACCCCATTGCGATTGAGTCACGATAGGGGCTGCTGTGAATTCGCTAGCATGGTTGATCTTGGTTGCATTGGGTATGCCTGCAGCTTTTAGTAGATCAACATTCGATGCCTCTAAGCAGAAGTGGTAGCTTCGCTTGCTAACTTTTGCCAATGCCTCAAGCTTGTGAGTGATATAGCTGATGTTATGAAAAGCACTGAACAAGTTGTCATGGTGAATAAAGATGATCTTTGTTTGTATTTTTTCAAACAAAAAAGATTCATCCAACTCGGATTTCTTTTGAATGACGTTGAGTTCATTCGTTGAAATGTAGTAATCGATCTCAATGTTATTGATGGTGTTGACGAAATCTGTTTCATTGAATCCTGATGCATCAATGAAATGCACTGTATGCCCAAACTCCATCAGAGTTTTAGCAAATGCTGTCGCAATCCTGTTGTAGATCGGTACAGATGAGGATTCAATGATGAACTTCATAGATTCACCAACAAGTTTTTAAGAGCCTCTGCCTGCGTAGCTGGCGTTGGTGGCCAAGCTTGCGTATCAATCCGCGCTTGCAACTGTGTTTTGTAATGCACACGAATCGCTTCATCCGTCGCCATCTGTAACGCCTTGTCGTGGTACTCCTGAAAGCTGTAACAAGCCAACTCAGGCATGCCCACGTCGTGCAGCAAACTCGCTGCCACGCGTGAGGCAAAGCTGCCGCCGCACAGGCTCACCACAGGCAGTCCTGCACGCAGTGCGTCGCCAGCCGTGGTGTGGCCGTTGTAGGGGAAGGTGTCGATGAACACATCGGCCAAGCGATAGCGGGCCAAGTGGTCTTCCACGCGCGGCAGGCGTGAGGCAAAGATGATGCGCTCGGGGTCCACGCCGTGGTCGCGTGCGCTTTGGGTCAGGTTGGTGTGCGCACCTTCGTTGAGCTTCATCAGCCACAGCACGCTGCCCGGCACTTCTTTGAGCAAGTCCATCCACACTTTGAAGAGGGGTGGGTTGATTTTGTAATCGTGGTTAAAGCTGCAAAACACCACCCCTTCTTCTGGCAGGCCAAAGTCAGAGCGATTCGGTGTTTCGGGCGAGGGCACGACAGAGTCATCACGCGGCAGGTAGCAGTGAGGCAACTTCAAAATCTTCTCGCCGTAATGCTGCTCTAGTTCGTCCGGAATGATGCGCGGGTCAGAAATCAGGTAGTCGACATAGGGCAAGCCCAGTGTGCCGGGGAAGCCAAGGTAGGTAACTTGTGCAGGGGCAGGGCGGTGCGCCAAGATGTCTAGACGTGTGCCTTCGGTGTGACCCAACAAGTCGATGAGCACGTCGATTTCCATGGCGCGCATGAGCTTGGCCACATCGAGGCTGGTCATGCCGTGGCAGTCGATGTAGTGGTCAAACGCGCAGCGGTAGCTTTTCCATAAGTCGCTGTCGTCGCTCACGCCTGTAAAGAAGCCTGTCAGCTCAAACTGCGATTTGTCGAATTGTTCAATCAAGCCAATGAGCAAGTAGCCCACAGGGTGCACGCGGAAATCGGCAGACAGGAAGCCCACGCGTTTTTTGCGGTGCTGGTATTTCTCACCCTTCCACAGTGGGTTGGGCGAGGCTTGGTATTTGTCGGCGGCATACAGCTCGGCGCATTTGCGGATGATGCGTGCGTCGTCTGTGATGGCCATGATGGTCAAGGGGCCGCAGGTGAGCTTGCCTTGTTCAATGCCAGCGATGATGCGCGCCTTGGCGGCTTCAAAGTCGGTCCAGTCACAGTTGCTCATGCGGGCACCCATGAGGTGGCCTTCGCCATAGGCGTAGTCAGGGGCAACTTGTAGTGCGTGCGCAAAAGCGCGTGTGGCCAGTGTGTATTGCTTGTACTGTCCTAACAGTTGGCCTTGGCCTTCTAGGGCGCGTACATGGTCTGGGTTGATATCGGTCGCTGCGGTCAGGCACAGCAGTGCATCGTGGTGGCGGTTGATGCCTTGCAGCAAGGCGGCCTTGTTGGTGTAGGCCTCCATGTAGTGAGGGTCAGCTGCAATGGCTTGGTCGTACACGGCCAGCGCGTCTTCGGCAAGCCCCAAGTCATGCAAGGTTTTGGCTTTGGCAAAGTGGCCCAGTGGTAAGTGAGGGGATGCCTCACTGGCTTTGCTAAAAAAGTCCAAGGCACCTAGCGAGTCCATTTGTGCCGAGCGGGCCACGCCCAATGAATACAACGTTAGAAAGTTGTTGGCATCGAGTGCCAAGGCTTGGCGAAGCAATGCTTCAGCTTCAGCGTGTTGGCCAGCGCCTTGCAGGGCAATGGCTTGTGTGTTGAGTGCCACCACTTGTGGGTTGCTCGGTGTGGCATTGCCACCGCCATGGCTGGCGTGGGCCAAGCGTACTGTTTCGAGGTGGGCTTGTGCGCCGGGCAGTGTGGGCTCGACCTTCAAAGCTTTTTGTACCGCTTTGAGCGCTTCGTCCATGCGGCCTAAGTTAAACAAGATGACCGAATACGCCAAATGCGCTTGGGCAAACTTAGGCGAGCTGGCCACTACTTTTTCAATGTGCACCAAGGCTTGCGCGTAATCGCCCTGTGTGGATTCAATCGCGCTGAGCGAATACAGCGCCACCGCGTTGTTGCTGTCTAGCTTCAAAGCTTGGACAAACAAAGCTTTGGCTTCGTCGTTTTCACCCGCGTGTTGATGGGCAATGGCTTTGTCGAGCAAGGCTTGCAAGTTGTTGCGGTTGACTCGTGCGTTCATGTCTTTGATGTCCTTGTTCACAGCCACTCAAGCGGCACGTTTTGTCCGGCAGATGCCAGCAGCTGTTGACGGCGCAAGCGCACGGTTTGACTGGGCGCGGGCCACTTTTTGTAGATGGATAAATAGTCAGACACGGTGTGCAAGCCATTGGCGGTGCTGGCTGAGCCGCGTCGTTGATGAGGGTTGACGTAGTCTTTGTAGACCACCGCGCCCACGATGTTGGCGTGAGTAAAAGGCGTATCGCTGGCCACGTTGAGCAAAAAGTCCCAGTCGTCTAGGCTGCTGAGATGTGGGTCTTGTAGACGGCCATGCACAGCTTCGCGCGGGAAGATGGCACTGTGGTTTTGTATGAAATTCTTCACGTACAAAGCTTCCACATCCATTTGCGCCACGCTGTATTCGTTGGTCTGCAAGGCCTTGGCGTCGGGCGCTTGGCGGTTTTCTTGCACCACACGGTAGTTGGTGTAAATCACGCGACCTGGATGGGCGAGGGTGGCGAGGTGCGCCTTTTCTAAGTAGTCAGGCAAGAACGCATCGTCGTCATCTAGGAAGATGACATAGCGGCCACGCGCATGTGCCAAGCCTTGGTTGCGACTCAGAGCTGGGCCCAGTTTGCCGGTGCGTTTGATGAAGGTGTCTTGTTCTGTCAAACCTGTGGCGACCACTTGCAGAGTGTTGGCATCCAGGACGTCGGCCACCACGATCATTTCGTGGTCTTTGAAACTGCTGGCACGCACAGACGCCAACGCACGGGCCAGCAGTGTGGGTCGCTGATGCGTGGTGATGATGATGCTGAAGTAGGGCGTAGCCATGTGGCGGTTTTTTGACAAGTTGTGACTTTGGTGGGGTCAATAAGCAAATCCCAAGCCAACTTGATAAACGAGCTGAGGCTGTCAAACAAAGCGGCAATCAAAGCTGGCACAAAAATCGCTTGAGTGTCGGTAACCTTTTTGCACAACCAGGAGTTTTCAAATGACCCTCATTCAAGAATTGATGAACCAAAGCGCCACCGGCAGCATGCTGCAAGGCGGCTCGATCAAGCGTTTCAGCCCTTTGGAAATCCGCGAAACCATCCAAACTTTGGTGGCTACCGAACAAATTGACACTGCTTATGCCTTGGGCGAAGCAGGCCTAGCCATTTACCCCACCAGCGAAGACATGCTGGCCATTTGCGGCTTGTTGGCTGTGATGCGCCAAGACTGGCCCGCTGCTGTTGAACTGCTGCAAGAACTGGTGGAACAACAAGGCCAAAACATCCAACCTTTCACCTATGTGATGTTGGTGCGCGCCCTGCGTTGCAACCTCGATCCAGCCGGTGCTTTGAAGATGGCCAATCAAGGGTTGCACTTCTACCCAGGTCAGTTGGAACTCGAAGCCGAGCGTTTGGCTTTGGACGAATTTGCCGGCAGCATCATGCCGTCAGCACACACACACTAAAGCGGCAAGTTTGCCGCTCAAGGGCGGCAAGTTTGCCGCTCAAGGGCGGCAATGCTTTGCCACTGATGTGCAAAATACATCGCCATGCAAGTGGAAGACATCAGTCAACTCGGGCTCGACCAAGTCATTCAACTGGCTGAAGAGTTTCAAAGGGGAGGGCGCACCGCAGATGCGATTGCGCTCTACAGCCTTTGGACACAAAACAGTCCGTCTACCGACCGTCACATCGGGTTATTCAACCAAGGCGTCATGCAGCTCAACACGGGCGACATCGCTGGGGCTGAGCACGCCTATCGCTTGAGTTTGGAGTTGTATCCGGGCTTTGCCCAAGCGCGTATCAATCTGGGTCTGTTGCTAGAACGCAAGGGTCAGTTTGACGACGCGATGCTGCAGTGGAGTCAGGTGGCTGCGTCGGGTTATTTGCAGGTGGCAGCCAATGTCGATTTGCAGACCTTGGCGCTCAATCACATTGGCCGCTTGCAAGAGCAGCTCAAACACTACGACTTGGCTGAGCACGCGCTCACGCAAAGTTTGCAGCTCAACCCGCGTCAGTCTGATGCGTTGCAGCATTGGGTGCACTTGCGTAGCAAGCAATGCAAATGGCCCGCCATGCAAGCCATGCCGGGTGTGTCGGTCAACGCCATGCTCACAGGCACATCGCCATTGGCCATGTTGGCCTTGCACGATGACCCTGCTTTGCAGCTCATGGCTGCACAGTCGTTTGTGCAACGCAAATTTAATTTGCCCACGCAACGACTGTGTGTGAATGCGCCGTACCAGCATGAGCGCATTCGCATTGGCTATTTGTCGGGTGATTTGTGCACGCATGCGGTGGGCCTGTTGATGGCTGATTTGCTAGAGGCGCACGACCGCAGCCGATTTGAAATTTACGCCTTTGACTACAGCATCGAAGACGGCAGCGACTACCGCCAACGTCTGAAGAATGCGTTTGACCACGTGGTCGATATTCGTGCCTTGGATGACACACAAGCAGCGGTAGAAATTGCCCATGCAGAAATTGATGTATTGCTCGATTTGCACGGCCTCAGCTCGGGCGCACGCCCTGGCATTTTGGCCATGCAACCAGCACCACTGCAGGGTACATACCTAGGCTTCATCGGCACCACCGCTTTGCCTTGGGTGCAGTTTGTGGTGACCGACCGCTTTGCTTTGCCCGAGGCGCTGACACCTTACTTCTCTGAAAAACCGTTGTATGTGGATGGAAGCTTTTTGCCGCTCAACCACACACCCACACCACCGTGCAGCCAAAGCCGCACAGAGCTAGGTTTGCCAGAAGACGCTTTTGTGATGGCGTGCTTCAACAACGTGTACAAATTCAACACCGAGATGTTTGCCACATGGATGAACATCTTGAAACGCGTCGACGACGCGGTACTGTGGCTTCTGGATGACAACGCCAGCGCTACCCGTGAACTGAAAAAACAAGTGGCTTACCACGGCGTGCCATTGGACCGCGTGGTGTTTGCCAAACGCACCTCGCATCCCGAGTACCGCGCACGCATGCAACTGGCCGATGTGTTCTTGGACACCACGCCCTACAACTCGGGGTCTACCGCCCGCGATGTGCTCGACTGTGGTTTGCCCATGGTCACCCTCAGTGGTCGCACCTTTGTGTCACGTATGGCGGGCAGCTTGCTGCATTCGATTGGCTTGGACGAGCTGATCACCAGCAGCTACACCGAATATGAGAACTTAGTGGTTGATTTGGCCGCAGATCGCGCCCGTTTGGCCTCGTACCGTCACACCCTGATTCAAGGCAGCAAAGCCCGCGAAGCCGCGCCTGCCAAGCTGGTGCGCAGCCTAGAAGCGCAGTTGGCGCAAATGGTGCGCGCGCTTTAAAAATAAACTGCCAAGCCCTTGATTGGGCTTAAGTCTTGTGTATTGCTGTCGATTCAAGAAGATCACTCTTCTTGGTTGTTGCGCACGTGTCACTCACTCTCCCTTCTATACAAAGCTTGACAGGCATTGGCCGCATGGCTGCCCCGACAGCGGGCGCTTTGACTGTGGCGCAGGCTATGACCGAGCTTACGGCCAAGCGCCTCACGCAGCCCGTGGTGGTGGAAGACAGCCAAGCCAATTTGCAAGGCAACCTTGCCAACCTGCAAAAGCTGGCCGTGGCCGGAAAACTTAGCTCTTTGAGCTTCACCGACAACGATGCCAGCTTGCAGTTCAGTGCTGCACAATTCAACACAAGCGGTGCTTTGCTTAGCAAGGCCGTGGCGTCTGGGGTCACAGTGAAGGTGGTCGACAACGCAGCCAATACCTCCCGCATAGCCTCACGCATCAGCACCGTGTTTGATGTCACGGTTACCGACACAGCGGCAAACGTTGAAAAGAGCTTGACGAGTTTGCAAACCTTGGCCGTCACAGGTAAGTTAGATGCCCTGTCATTTACTGACAACGCGCCTGCTCTTACGTTCAAAGCGAATCAATTCGCAGCTTCATCGGCTTTGCGCGCCAAGATGTCTGATGCCGTCATCACCATCAGTGATAACGCCACCAATGTGGCCAAGATCAATGTGGCAGATGCCAATGCCATCGTCATCAAGGACACGTCAGCCAATGTACTGCGCAACTTTGAAGCTATGCGTACTTTGGCCGCGACCGGCCCCAGCATGACGTTCACGCTCACAGATCGTGCGCCCGTGTTGTCGCTGACTGCAGCTCAATATGCCGGCAGTGTGGACTTGCGCGCCAAGTTGCAGGGTGTGACTTACACCATCAAGGACACGGCTCAAGCTATTGCCAATAACGCCAATGTATTGAGTGGTTTGAAAGTGGCTGTGACCGACACCGCTGCCAATGTGCAAACCCACATCGATGCACTTCAAACCATTGCGGTGGCGGGCAATCTGAGCGCACTCAAAGTGACTGATGCCAGCAAGGCCACGCTAAATATGACAGCCGCACAAGCCTTCAAGATGGGTGCGATGTCAGGGGCCGCCATCAAACTCACAGATACAGCTACGCACATCCGTGATAACTTTGAAGCCCTGCTAGCCGTGAAAAAAATCACGTCCATACAGCTCACCGATAACACGCGCCCAGTGTTGCAGGTCACTGATGCGCAATATAAAAAAGGTGCTGCTTTATTGGCAAAAGTGTCGGGCGCTGCTGTGTCGGTGCAATTCAGCGGCAACTTGGCCAACTACAAAATCAAGGCCAATGGTGATGGCAGCTTTGCGGTAGGTAATGCCACTTACAAGAAGGTCAACTTCTTTGCGTTCCAAGACACCACCACGTTTGCCGATACGGGCGATGCCAACCTCAATGCCATGGTGTTGTCTGGTACCAACTACTGGTGGCGCAATACGGCAAGCCCAGTGAGTACTTCTAACGCACAAATTAAAACAGGTGTGTATGCATTGGGTGAAGGCAGCAGCAAGCAAAGCTTCACCTACAGCTTCCTGAATACTCTTCCTGATGGCAATACGGCGGATAGCAATAATTTCAGGGTCATGACGGATGATCAAAAAGCAGGCGTTCGCTTGGCGTTTGATTACTTGTCGTCCATCATCAATGCGACTTTCACGGAATCCAACGTTGCAGGCCAAGCCGACATCAACTTTGGTACCAATAACCAATCGACCAGAGGCAGCTCTGGCTATGCCAACGTGCCTAATGGCAGTGGTGACCACCCTGTGTATTTGTTCTTGGACAACAGCCCCAGTAATACCAACAACACCATGACCCAAGGCAGCTACGGCTGGCAAACTTTGATTCATGAAATTGGTCATACCTTGGGCCTCAAACATCCCGGCAACTACAACGCAGGTGGCGGCGGTGCACCAGCGCCCTATTTGTCTAAGGCGTTGGATACGCGGCTGTACACACTGATGTCGTACAACAATCCTCCTGGCAGCCTTGAGGTTTCGTCTAGCGTTTTGCCTTCTGGGGCAACGCGCTACAGCGCCACCACGGTGAATCCCAGTACTTACATGATGTTTGACATGGCAGCCTTGCAGTTCATGTACGGCGTGGGCACAGGGCAGGGCATCAGCGACTACCAAGTCACCTCATTCAGCGCAGACTGGTCAGGCATGCAAACCTTGTGGATGCCCGAAGATGGTGTGATTGACGCTTCAGCTGTCAACAACGCCAACATCATTGACTTGCGTGCGGGTGCGTTCAGCTCGATCAACGTCATTCCCAAAAGCATCACCGACAGTTTTCCAGCCTCTTTGAAAACCGCAGCTACTTACATGGGCTTGAACAATGTGGGCTTGGCCTATGGCAGCCAAGTGACAACCGCCAAAGGCGGCTCGGTGGGTGATGTGTTTTACACCAGCGCGGCAGCAGACGTGGCCATTGATGGCGGCGATGGCAATGACACGGTGTATCTGGCTGGCACAGCCGCCGATTGGGTTCAAAGCCAAAGTACGTATACCAATGCCAAGCTCTCACGCAGTGTGAGCTTAAGCAGCGTAGAAGTGGTCAAGTATTACAACGCCGACACCTACGCCACCACCCATTCACGATTAGATTTGTCAGCCTAAGCATTCTGCTTGTCAAACCACAAGAGCTGCATTAGTGGGTCTTTTTGTTTTGACATGGCTCTGTTGCCCGGCCCAACATCGTGCGCTGTGCGTTGTTGAACGCACTATAAAGAACTGACCGTTTCTGCCGATTCAAGAGGAATACTCTTCTTGGTTGCGCTCACGTGTCACTCTCTGTCTCAAATGTCTCTGGCTTGTCTGCGGTACGCAGCATGGCATCGCCTGCGTCTGGCCCACTGACCGTGGCTCAGGCCATGAGCGAGTTGAACGCTAGGCGTTTGACCCAAGCTGTGGTGATCGAAGACACCCAAGACAACCTGCAAGCCAATTTGGCGAATTTGCAAAAGCTAGCTGCAGTGAGCAAATTAAGCAGCCTCAGTTTCACAGACGGTGCCAATAGCCTGCAATTCACTGCTGCGCAAATCAACAGCAGCAAGTCGCTGTTAAGCAAACTCGCGGAAGCCGACATCACCGTGCAAGTGGCTGACACGGCTGCCAATACGGCACGCATGGCTTCACGCATCAGCACAGCGTACGAGGTGACTGTCACCGACACCGCTGCCAACATTCAAAAAAACCTTGCAGGCCTGCAAGCCTTGGCGGCTTCTGACAAGCTCGACACCTTGACCTTCACAGACAACTCTGTACCTGTTGTCATGAAGGCCAGCCAGTTTGTAGCCACTACAGAGCTACGCGCCAAGATGGCCGATGCCACCATCAACGTGGCAGATACAGCCGCCAATGTGGCAAATAAAAACTTGGATGGCGCCAGTCAAGTGACGGTCAAAGACAGTGCGGCCAATGTGCTGCGCAACTTGGACACCATGCGTACCTTGGCCAGCACATTGCCCAACATGGACGTGCAGCTGACTGACCGTGCCCCAGCCATGGTGATGACGTCAGGGCAGTACATCGGAAGTGCAGATCTGCGTGACAAGCTGGCGAACGTGACCTACACCATCAAAGGTGATGCCTCTGATATTGCAAACAACGCTGACGCGTTGGATGGTTTGAAGGTCATAGTCACGGACAGCGCTGCAAACTTGCAAAGCAATTTAGAGGCTTTGCAGAGTTTTGCAAATGCGCGTCAGATCACGTTCAAATTGTCAGATGTCAAAACGACCAAGCTTGAGATGACTGTTGATCAAGCGCTCAAGATGGGTAACTTGGTTGGCACGGCCATCACTCTCAAAGACTCAGCGGCCAACATCCAAGCTAACTTTGAAGAGCTGGTGAAGGTGAAAAAAATCTCCGAGGTCGCGTTGTTGGATGATGCGCGTCCTCTGCTAGAGGTGACGCAAGCGCAATTCAAAAGCGGCGCTGCGTTCTTGAACAAAATCAGCGGTGCAGCGGTGACGGTGTCGTTCACCAAGGCGTTGAAGGATTACAAAATCAACGCCAACAACGACGGCAGTTACACGGTTGATAAGACCAATTACAAGAAGGTCAACTTCTTCAAGTTCAGCGACACCACAACCGTTGCCAACACGGGTGATAAAAATATCAATGCCATGTTGTTAGGTGGTACCGAGTATTGGTGGCGCAATGCCGCAGACCCGATCACCACCTCTGACGATCTGGTCAAGGCCGGTGTCTATGCCATGGGTGCTGGCAGCAGCAAGACCAACATCAGCTACAGCTTTTTGACCGAGCTGCCAGACGAGAACACGGCAGACAGCAAAGACTTTCGCGAAATGAGCGCCGAGCAAAAAGCAGGTGTGCGTCGTGCGTTTGACTATTTGTCTTCTTTGGTTGGTGTGACATTTGAAGAGTCCGCCTCGGCAGGGACAGCCGACATCAACTTTGGCACTAACAACCAATACAGCAAAGGCAGCTCTGGCTACGCCAACGTGCCCAACGGCAGTGGCGACCACCCTGTGTATTTGTTTCTAGACAACGGCCCTGGCAATGTGAACACGTCCATGGCCAGCGGCAGCTACGGCTGGCAAACCTTGATCCATGAAATCGGTCACACCATGGGCCTCAAGCATCCTGGCAACTACAACGCCAGCGGTGGCACCATGCCTGGCCCGTTTTTACCCAAGGCCTTGGACAACCGTGCTTACACACTGATGTCGTACAACAACCCTGCGGGTTCGATGGAGGTCAGCAAGACCACCAGCAACAACATCTCGTTCACCTACTCAGCCAGCACGGTCAACCCCAGCACCTACATGATGTACGACATTGCTGCCTTGCAGTTCTTGTATGGCAAGGGCACGGGTGCTGGTTTAGATGCCTACCAAGTCAACACCTTCAGCGCAGATTGGTCTGGCATGCAAACCCTTTGGATGCCCGACAGCGGCACCATCGATGCTTCAGAAGTTGAAAAATCCAACATCATTGATTTGCGCCAAGGTGCGTTCAGCTCGATCAATGTGATTCCACAAAGCCTCACAGACAGTTTCCCAAGCTCGCTCAAAACTGCAGCCACCTACATGGGATTGAACAATGTGGGCTTGGCATTTGGCAGTCAAGTGACCACCGCCAAAGGTGGCTCGGCTGTGGATGTGTTCTATGCCTCTTTAGACAACGATGTCGCCATTGATGGCGGCGCTGGCAATGACACGGTGTATCTGGCTGGCGTGGAAGATGACTGGCGCTTTGACGCGCAAACCAGCACCTATGAAAACATCAATGCCAGCCTCGCATTGGCGCAACGCGTCAAAGTGACGGTGAGCAGTGTGGAAGCCATCAAATACTACAAGGCCGATAGCGTACCCATCACGCACACGCGCCTAGATCTGAGCGCCTAACGCCACCCTTTTGCCCAATGACAAAGAGCCGCTTTCGCGGCTCTTTGTGTTTTTCAAACGGGCTCTTGTTAGAGGCCCAGAACCGCACGTTGTGCGCCACTGAACGCAGCACGTTGGTCCACGGTGAGTGCGGCAATCTGTTGTGACGTGAACGCCGACAACTGTGATGTGCTGAACGCCACGGTTTGCGCCGTACCCATGTTGGAAATATTTTCCACAGGAATGGCTGGCACTTGCCACGATGTAAACGCTGCCACCTGTGCGGTAGTGAAGGCTTGCATTTGGCGTGTGCTGAACGCGCCGATTTCGGTGGTCGTCAAATTGGAGATTTGGTCTGACGAGAAGGCCGGAATCTGCGTGTACTCGAAGCCACGGATTTGCGATGTCGACATGCCTGCCAACTGTTCGGTCGACAAGGTGCGGATTTGGTCTGACGACAAGGTTTTGAGCGAACCGCTGGCAATGGCCTGAATTTGGGCCACAGACATGGTTTGCAATTGGTCTTCGGTCAGCACACCCACTTGGCGGCTGGTCAAGACGTTGATGTCGTCGGTGCCCAAAGCTGGCAGTTGTGAGGTGGTGATGGCCACAATTTGATCTGTGGTCAAGTTGCTCACCTGCGTGGGTCGCAGTGCCGCAATTTGATCAGATGTGAACGCTGCCAACGCGCCTGTGGTGATGGCCGGCACATCGGTGTGTTCGATCGCGGTAATTTGCAGCGTGCCAAGCGCAGGGAATTGGCTGGCCGTGATGGCACCAATTTGCGTGCTCGTCATAGCCACGATGTTGTCTGTCGTCAAAGCCGACAGCAAACTGCCCGTGATGTTGCTGAGCTGTGTGGTCGACAGCGCAGCGACTTGATCGGAGACCAAGCTTTCGATCTGGCCCGTGGTCAAGTTGTTGAGCTGTGTCGAGGTCAGCACAGAAATCGAAGCAGGGCGGATGGCCGGCACCAAGGTGTTGGGCATGACGCTCAACTGGTCGGTGCTGAGTGCGCCGATTTGTGTGGGGTTCATGCCCCAGATGTCGGCGGTTTCCAGTGCTTGGATTTGCTGGCTTTCCAGCGCAGCCAGTTGGGCCGTGCTCAAGCCCACAATTTGTGTGCTGCTCATGGCCGTGATCTCTTCGGCCGTCAAGCTGGTGAGCTGTTCGGTCGAGAGCAAGCCCACTTGCGTGACGGTCAGCGACTGAATCTGCGCCGCACTCATGCTTGGCAGCTGGTCGGTGGTGAGGGCCGCCAGTTGCGCGGTCGTCAGCGCGCGCAGTTGGGCGCTGGTGATGCCGTCGAATTGGTCGATGGTCAAAGCAGCCACTTGCGGTGTGAGCAAGCTTGGAATTTGTGTTGTGGTCAACGCCGCCACTTGGGTGGAGGTGAAGTTGGCCACATTGGTGCTGCTCAGGCTTGCCAATGCGGTGGTGGTCAAGTTGGCCACTTGTGTGTTGGTGAGCGATTGAATTTGCTCGGCCGTCATCGCATTCATTTGCGTGCTGGTGAGCGAAGCCAATTGGTCGGTACCCAAAGCTGCCACTTGTGCGGTGCTGAAGTTGGCCAGCTGTGCCGTGGTCAAGTTGGGCAGCTGTGTGCTGGTCAAAGCCTTGACCTGATCTGTGCTCAATGCCCCCATGTCACTGGCGCTCAGAGCGGCCAAGGTGCCTGTGGCCAGTGCGCCGATTTGCGCGGTGGTCAACACCTCGAGCTGCTCGGTGCTCATGGCATCGAGCTGTGTGCCGGTCAAGGCGGCCACGTTGGTGGTAGTCAGGCTATTCACCTGTGCCGTGGTCAAGTTCTGAATTTGATCGCTGACCAAAGCCGCCACTTGTGTGGTGGTGAAGCTGTTGAGTTGTGTGCTACTCAGGGTCGTCAATTGATCTTCATTGAGCAGTTGAACTTTGCCGGTCGTCAAGCTGGCCAACTGACTTGGTGTCAGGGCTTGCACTTGGTCGGTGGGCAAGGTCAACACTTGCGCGTTGGTCAAGGCGTTGAGCTGCGCGGTGGTCAGCGCTGCTGTTTGTGTGCTGCTCAAATTAGCCAGCTGCTCTTCACGCAAGGCAGGCATATCGGCTGCGTCGATGGCCACAATTTGTGTGGTGGTGAACGCTTCCAGTTGTGAGGTGTCCAGTGCAGCCAATTGGCTGCTGCTCATGGCGGTGATGTGCGCGCCCGTGAGTTTGGCAATCTGGTCGGTGGTGATGGCCACCACTTGTTCTTCGGTCAAAGCTGACACCACCGCATTGCTCAAGTTGCCCACCAAAGAGGTGGACAAACCTTCGATTTGTGAGGTGGTCAGGGCGCCCACTTGAGCGGCCGTCAACGAATTGAATTGTGTGGCGGTGAAAGCCTCTAATTGTTCGGTAGACAGTGCACGCAGCTGGCTCGAGAGCAAGCTTCCCACTTGTGGGTTTGTCAGCGCGCGCAATTGGTCGGTGACCAAGACCTCGATTTGGTCGGTGGTCATGGCTTGCAATTGGCTGCTGTTCATGATGGCCAAGTCGGCGGTCTCGATGGCCGCAATTTGGTCGCTCGTCATGGCGACCACTTGGTTGGTGAACAGTGCGCCTATTTGACTTCCCGTCAGGCTGACGATTTGGTCGGTGTCAAACGCGGCAACTTGCTCAGTCGTCATGGACACCAAGTCGCGCGTTTCGATGGCTTGAATTTGCGAGCTGGTCATCACTGCAATTTGGTCGCTGGTGATGGCCGCCATTTGTTGTGCTGTGAAAGCGGCAATGTCGCGGGTTTCAATGGCAGCAAATTGTTCAGTGGTGAACCAAGTGACTTGCTCGTTGGTGAAACTCTCAAATTGCGGTTGCGTCAAAGCCACGACTTGGTCGGTTGACAAACTGGTGAGCTGATCAGAGCTCATGGCTGTCAACATCTCAGGGCGCATGGCTTGCATTTGCGCGCTGCTCATGGCACTGAGTTGTTCGGTGCTCAGCGCTTGCATTTGCGCGCTGGTCATGGCACCCACGTCGTTGGTGGGCAGGGCTGCAATTTGTTCGGTGGTCAGTACGGCCACGTTTTCCACACTCATGGTGGACATTTGGTTGGGCGTGATGGCTCCGATTTGCGTGGTGGTCAAAGCTTGAATTTGGTCTGAATTCAAGGCATTGATTTGGCGTGACGTCAGACCCACCACGTCGAAAGCTTCAATGGCGACGATTTGCGAAGTGTCCAAAGCACCCAACTGTTCATTGGTCAGGCTGCTGATTTGCATACGGCGCATGCCGGCAATCTGGTCCGTGGTCATGGCCGAGATTTGTTCAGGGCCAAACGCCACAATTTGAGCGGTGCCCATAGATGCCAAGTCGCCCGTTTCGAGGGCGGCCACTTGGTCGGTGGACATGGCGCTGATTTGGAGTGCCGTCAAGCTTTGTACTTGGCGCAAACCTAAGCCAATGATTTGGTCTGTGTTGAGCGCGCCAACTTGGTCTTGGCCTAGCGAGGCAATTTGCGCGTTGGTCAACGAGGCCACTTGGCCTGTAGTCAAGGCATCAATTTGGTCGCTGGTGGTGGCGTTGAGTTGGTTGGCGGTGAGCACCACCAAGTCACGGGTTTCAAAGCCCGGCAACTGTTCGGTGGTGAATGCTTGCATTTGGTCGGTGGTCAACACACGCATGTGGTTGCCACTGAAGGCCGCCAGTTGATCGCTGGTGAAGGCCACGATTTGGTCTGTGCCCATGGCAGCCAAGCCTTGAGTCGGAATGGCCTGCACTTGTGCTGTGGTCAGCGACTCGATTTGTTCAGTGGTGAGGCTGCTCAGCTGGGCATCCGTCATGACACTGATTTCTTTGGTGCTGAGTGCCTGAATTTGGTCAGTGGTGAAGGCCACCAAAGCATCTGTGCTCAGGTTCTTGAATTGGTAGGTGGTCAGCGCAGGCAGTTGGTCGCTCGTGAGCGCTTGCAGCTGTGTTGAATCCCAAGCCGCCAAGTCACGTGTTTCGATGACCGCGATCTGGCTAGGCTTCAGGCTTTGAATTTGGTCGGTGGTCATGGCCGCAAAGTGGCCGGTGTCTAGGGCGACGATTTGCGTGCCTTTGAGCGCATTCAAGTCCTCGGTCTCCAGTGCCACGATTTGGTCGCTGGTGAGGTTGTTGATTTGTGCGGTGGTGAAGGCACCCATCTGCTCGGTGCTCAAAGCCACCACGTTGTCGGTGGACAAGGCAATCAGATCTTGGGTCTCGATGGCGGCAATTTGGGTGGCATTGAGCGCACTCACTTGCTCACTGGTGAGACCGCCCACTTGGTCGGACTGCAAGGCCGCCATTTGCTGACGCGTCAGCCCTCGAATGTCTTCCGAGGCAATGGCTGCAATTTGTTCGGTGGCCATGGCCGCGATTTGATCGGTGCGCAAGCCACCGATTTGAACGGCGCTGAAGGCTTCAATTTGTGTGCTGTCTAAGCCCGCCAAGCCTGCAGTGCTGATGGAGGCCAGCTGTGCGGCCTTGAGCTGTGGAATTTGGTCCGTGGTGATGGCGGCCACTTGGTCGCTGGTGAGGGCACCCATTTGGCTGTTGGTCAAATAGGCGACCTGCGGACCTGTGAATGCGCTGATTTGATCTTCCGTCAACGCGGCAATGCTTTGCGTTGGGATAGACACCACTTGCGAGGGCTTGAGTGCCACGATTTGATCGGTGGTCAAGGACTGCACTTGCGTGGTGCTCATGGCCGACAACTGACGACCGGTGAGGGCGGCCACATCGTCGGTGCCAATAGCGGCAATCTGGTCTTCCGACAGCGCGCCAATTTGCTGAGAACTCATCTGCACAATTTGTGCAGGTGTGAACGCTTCCATTTGTTCGGTGCTCAAACCAGCCAGTGCCTCAGTGCGCAAGGCGCTGATGAGACCCGGCTTAAGGCTACGGAGCTGGTCGGTGCCAATGCCACCGAGCTGGCTGCTAGACAACGCCGCAATTTGTGCGGTGTTGAACACCTGAAGCTGTGAGGTGGTGAGCGCCGCCACTTGGCTGGTGCTCATGGCGCTCACATTGGCGGCAACCAGGTTGAGCAACTGTGTGTTCTTGAGGCTGCCAATTTGTTCAGTGCTCAGGGCTTGAATTTGGCTGCTGCGCAGCGCGCTGAACTGAGTAGGGCTTAGTGCGGCTAAGTCCTGTGTTTCGAGCGCTGCCACTTGTGCGGTGGACAGGTTAGAAATTTGGGCTGCGTTAAAACCCGACACTTGGCGAACCCCAAGTGCTGCCACTTGTGAGGTGCTGAAGCCTTGCAGGTCGCGGGTTTCAATGGCTCCGATTTGTTGGCTGCTTAAGCCTGCCAGTTGGTCTGTGCCCAAAGCGGCAATCTGGCCGCTGGTCATGGCTTGAATTTGTGTGGTCTTGAGAGCGCCAATTTGTTGGCTGCTCAGAGCCTGTAACTGCCCATCGGTCATGGCGGCCACGGCATCGGTGGTCATGGCAGCAATTTGGTGGGGGCGCAAATTAGCGATTTGCGTGGTGGTCAAACCCGCCACTTGGGTGGCACTGAGTGTGGACATTTGCTTGGCCGAGAGGGCCAGCATGTCTTGGGTCTCGACTGCTGCAAGCTGCGTTGCGCTTAACGCAGCGAGTTGGTTCGTGGAGAACGCGCCCATTTGGGTCGAGGTCAAGGCCTCCATTTGGCCCGTGGTCAGGCCCGACAAATCACGCGTTTCAATGGCTTTGATCTGTGTGGCCTTCATGCTGGCAATTTGGGCGGTGCCCAAAGCGGCCAACTGGGTGTCAATCAAGCTGATGATCTGCGAGGTGGTCATGGACTGGATTTGTCCAGCCGTCATGTTTTGTAGCACGCTTGTGTCGATCGAGCCCATGCGCTGGCTGTTTATGGCCGCGACTTGGCTGTCACGCATGCCTGCCAGCTGTGTGCTGGTCAGTGCATTGATTTGTGCCGAGGTCATCACACCAATTTGTGTGGCGCGCATGGCGTTGAGTTGGTCGCTACTCAGTGCGGCCACTTGGTCTGTGCCAAAAGTGGCAATGTTGGCCGTGGGCAGCGCTTGCATTTGTCTAGCGCTAAAGCCGGCCAATGCACCTGTACTAATAGAAGCAGTTTGTGCGGTGGTCAGGGCACCTACTTGTGAGGCCGTCAGAGCCGCAATCTGTGTGGAGCTGTAACCCGAGATGTCGGTGGTCGTTCCGAATGACGGCGCAGGCGATGCCATTTGCACGCTGGCGTAGGCATAGCTACCAAGCGTGTTATTTAGCGATGAATTGATACCGTTTGACATAAGGAACGAACTTATAAAAAGTGTTGTGTTGAGTACTCGACACCTTCCATGCAAAATTCGAGCCGACTTTATGACTAAACGGTAATAATCTCAAAAAACGGCATTTACACCTAAAAAACGGCAAAGTGTTGCCGTTTTGCCGCCATCTCCTTGCCGCTTTGCCGCTTTAGAACTTGCCACTTAGGGTAATTATTTCTTTGTAGACCCCTCAAGTTGTCGGAAAACAAGTTGGCACGGTTACTGCTTGATAGCTTGGAAATTTGATTGACCCGTATCGGGCAGGAGAAAAAAATGGCAGTTATCAATACCAACGTCAAAGCATTGTTCTCT
>JACCDQ011554474.1_pt1 | contig 37258 bp, 35 predicted proteins | sample 7446031 | NCBI WGS metagenome assembly JACCDQ01 (sample SAMN15323442, study PRJNA562643) | freshwater metagenome | isolation source: river surface water | place: USA:Blue River Watershed | collected 2017-08-17 | reverse complement strand
GTCGGCCGGCGAAGTGATGCGCCTGACCCGCATCGGCCGCTTCACGATGGATGGCAGCACGCGCGGCCCGATGGCTTTCCTGAAAAAGCTGCGCGGCAAGAGCGAGGACAAGAAGCCCGGCGCGACTGCCGGCGCGCAGCAGATGAAGATGCTGCGCCGGATACCCAAGCTGCTGCGCTTCATCCCCGGCACCGCGCAAGACGTGCGTGCCTATTTCTTGACCTTGCAATACTGGCTGGCCGGCTCCGAGGAAAACATTGCCGGCATGGTGCAGCTGCTGGTCAGCGGCTATGCCGATGGTGCGCGCAAGGCGTTGCGCGGCAAGGCACCGCCGGAAGCCCCGATCGAATATCCGGAAGTCGGCCTCTACCATCCGCGCATGCAGGGTGCGGGCGTGCACAAGGGCATGTCGGATCGGCTGGATCGCCTGCCTGGCGTCACCGGTGCGAAGGGTACCGTCGGCTTGCTGTTGATGCGCTCCTATCTGCTGGCCGGCAATGTGCGGCACTACGATGGCGTGATCGCGGCGCTCGAGGCGCGCGGGCTGTCGGTGCGCCCGGCCTATGCCAGCGGCCTCGATGCGCGCCCCGCGATCGAGCAGTTCTACCTGAAAGATGGCAGCGCGACGGTCGATGCGATCGTGTCGCTGACCGGGTTCTCGCTGGTCGGCGGTCCTGCCTACAACGATTCGAAGGCTGCCGAGGACATGCTGTCAGCGCTCGACGTCCCTTATCTCGCGGTGTCGCCGGTCGAGTTTCAAACGCTGGAGCACTGGGGCGATTCGGAGCGCGGCCTGTTGCCGGTCGAAGCGACGATGATGGTCGCGCTGCCCGAGCTCGATGGCTCGAGCGGATCGATGGTCTATGGCGGCCGCAGTGATGCGTCCGGCCGCGCTTGCACCGGCTGCCATCGCCAATGTACCTTCCCGCCGGCCGACGGCGCGCAGGACATGCAGTCCTGCATCGAGCGCGCCGAGATGCTGGCCGCGCGCGTCGCCAAGCTGGTCGCTCTGCGCCGCAGCGAACGCGCGCAGCGCAAGGTCGCGGTCGTGCTGTTCAACTTCCCGCCGAATGCCGGCAGCACGGGCACTGCTGCCTTCCTGTCGGTGTTCGAATCGCTGTTCAATACCCTGGCCGCGATGCAGCGTGCCGGTTACACGGTCAACTTGCCAGCCGACGTCGATGCGCTGCGCCACGCGGTCTTGAAAGGCAATGCCGAGATGCACGGCACGCAGGCCAATGTGTTCGCGAAAGTCGGCGCCGATGACCATGTGCGGCGCGAAACCTGGCTCAGGGAGATCGAGGCCCAATGGGGCCCGGCGCCGGGACGCCACCAGAGCGATGGCCGCAGCATCTACCTGCTCGGCGCGCAGCTTGGCAATGTACTGGTATCGGTGCAGCCGGCAATGGGCATCGAGGGCGACCCGATGCGGCTGCTGTTCGACAAGGGCTTTGCGCCGACCCATGCGTTCTCGGCCTTCTATCGCTACCTGCGCGAAGACTTCGCCGCCGACGCGGTACTGCATTTTGGCACCCATGGCGCGCTTGAATTCATGCCCGGCAAGCAGGCAGGCATGTCCGGCGCGTGCTGGCCGGACCGGCTAATCGCCGACATGCCGAATGTTTACCTGTACGCGGCCAACAACCCGTCCGAAGGTACGATCGCGAAGCGCCGCGCGAATGCGACGCTGGTGTCTTACCTGACGCCGCCGGTCGCCGAGGCCGGACTGTACCGCGGCCTGAATGATCTGAAGGCCTCGCTGTCGCGCTGGCGCCAGCTCGGCACGGACGAGGCGCAAGAACGCCCGGCGCTGGCGGCGCACCTCCATGCGCAAGCCTGCGAGCTCGACCTTGCCTCGCCCGAGCCTGTCTGGAACGAAGATAGCGGCGACGCGATCGCTGCACTGAACGACAAGCTGCTCGAAGTCGAATACACGCTGATACCGCACGGCCTGCATGTGGTCGGCAAGGCGCCGACGCTGGCCGAGCGCGTTGACATGCTGGCGGCGATCGCCGAGGCCGCGCATGGCGCCACCATCGACGATGCGCTGCGCGACGCGATTGCCGCGATGCTGACCGGCCGCAGCGCGCCGATGACGGACGAACGACGCGAGCTGCTGCAAAAGCTCGCCGCCTGCAGCGACATGATGAACGAATCCTTCGAGCTCGACGGCATCCTCGCCGCGCTCGACGGCCGTTACCTGCGCCCGGCGCCCGGCGGCGACCTGATGCGCACACCGGAAGTCTTGCCGGCCGGTCGCAATCTGCATGGCTTCGATCCGTTCCGGCTGCCGAGCTCGTATGCGGTGAAAGAGGGCGCGCGCCAGGCCGAGAAGCTGCTTGAGCGCCACCTGCAGGAAGGCGCACGATTCCCCGAGTCGATTGCGATGGTGCTGTGGGGCACGGACAACCTGAAGAGCGAAGGCGGCCCGATTGCGCAGGCGCTGGCGCTGATGGGATGCGCGCCGCGCTTTGATACCTATGGCCGGCTCGCCGGTGCGACGCTGGTGCCGCTGGCGCAACTGGGTCGGCCACGCGTCGATGTCGTGATCACTTTGTCGGGCATCTTCCGCGACCTGCTGCCGCTGCAAATACGCATGCTGGCCGAGGCCGCGCTGCTGGCCGCCGAGGCTGACGAGCCGGTCGAGCAGAATTTCATTCGCAAGCATGCGCTGGACTATATCGCCGAGCATGGCGGCGACATGCCGGCCGCGGCGCTGCGCGTATTCGGCAATGCCGAGGGTGCGTATGGCGCGAACGTCAACCACCTGATCGATTGCAGCCGCTGGGACGATGAAGACGAACTGGCCGAGACCTACACCAGCCGCAAGGGCTTTGCGTATGGCATCTCGGGGCGTCCGGTATCGCAGCCCAAGCTGCTGCAGAGCGTGCTGTCCAAAGTCGAGCTGGCCTACCAGAACCTGGATTCGGTCGAGGTCGGCGTGACCACCATCGACACCTATTTCGACACGCTGGGCGGCATCAGCCGCGCGGTCAAGCGCGCCAAGGGCCCGGATGCAACGGTGGCACCGGTCTATATCGGTGACCAGACCCGTGGCGGCGGCGCAGTGCGGACCCTGTCCGAGCAGGTCGCGCTCGAGACCCGCACCCGCATGCTGAACCCGAAATGGTACGAGGGCATGCTCGCGCATGGCTTTGAAGGCGTGCACCAGATTGAGCTGCACCTCACCAACACGATGGGCTGGTCGGCCACGACAGGGCAGGTACAGCCCTGGGTTTACCAGCAGCTGACGCAGACTTTCCTGCTCGACCCCGAGATGCGCGAACGACTCGCGCGGCTGAACCCGACCGCCTCCGTGCGCGTCGCCAGTCGGCTGATGGAAGCCTGCGAACGGCAGTACTGGACCCCGGATGCGGACATGCTGGAAGCGATGCGCCGCGCGGGAGAGGGGCTGGAAGACCGGCTCGAAGGCATAGGCGAAGGAGTAAACGAGTGAATGTGACCAAAGTACCAGTGACCGAGATCCGCCGCGAGCGGGCGGGTGACGGCGAAGGCAGTGTGCAGGTGGCGCTGGACCCGACGATGAAGATCGGTAACGCGAAAGTGTTCGCGATCTACGGCAAGGGCGGCATAGGCAAGAGCACGACCTCGTCCAACCTGTCGGTGGCGTTTTCGAAGCTGGGCAAGCGCGTGCTGCAGATCGGCTGCGACCCCAAGCATGACTCGACCTTCACGCTGACCAAGAAGCTGATGCCGACCGTGATCGACGTGCTCGAATCCGTCGATTTCCACAGCGAGGAATTGCGCGTGGAAGACTTCGTGTTCGAGGGCTACAACGGCGTGATGTGCGTCGAGGCCGGCGGTCCGCCGGCCGGCACCGGCTGTGGCGGCTATGTGGTCGGCCAGACCGTGAAGCTGCTGAAGGAGCACCACCTGCTGGACGACACCGATGTCGTGATCTTCGACGTGCTGGGCGACGTGGTCTGCGGCGGCTTTGCGGCCCCGTTGCAGCATGCAGACCGCGCCCTGATCGTCACCGCCAACGACTTTGATTCGATCTTCGCGATGAACCGCATCGTGCAGGCCATCGGCGCGAAGGCCAAGAACTACAACGTGCGCCTCGGCGGCGTCATCGCGAACCGTTCGGATGCGACCGATCAGATCGACAAGTTCAACAACAAGATTGGCCTGAAGACCATGGCGCGCATCCCGTCGCTGGACGTGATCCGCCAGAGCCGCCTGAAAAAGGCCACGTTGTTCGAGATGGACCCGACCCCGGAGGTGCTGGCCGTACAGCAGGAATACCTGCAGCTGGCCGAACAGCTGTGGAATGGCACCGAGGCGCTGCCTTGCGTGCCGATGAAGGACCGCGACATTTTTGATTTGCTGGGATTCGACTGAAGCCGGCCCGTGTGGCGGTACAGCGTATCGGCACCGGCAGGCATGGCGAGAGATAAAGATGGAAAACCAAAGCTACCTGGAAAAACGCGAACGACTGGAAGAGTATTTCGACCGTACGGCGGCCGACCAATGGGCGAAGCTGACGTCGGATGCCCCGGTGTCGGGCATCCGCAAGACGGTCAGGGCAGGGCGCGACCGCATGCGCGAGACCTTGCTGTCGTGGCTGCCGGCCGACTTGCGCGGCCGCCGCATCCTTGATGCCGGTTGCGGTACCGGCGCACTGGCCTTCGAACTGGCAGCGCGCGGCGCGCACGTGGTGGCGGTCGACTTGTCACCGACGCTGGTGCAGCTGGCGCGCGAGCGCAAGCCGTCGGACCTCGGTGGTGGCAAGCTGGAATTCGTGTCCGGCGACATGCTGTCGACCAGCTTTGGCCGCTTCGATCATGTGGTCGCGATGGACTCGATGATCCATTACGAGCGGCGCGATCTGGTGCAGGGACTGGCCGGCCTCGCCGCACGCACCGCGGATTCGGTGCTGTTCACATTCGCGCCCAGCAATCCCATCCTCGCCACCATGATCCGTGTCGGTCGCATGTTCCCGCGCGGCGACCGCGCGCCCTTCATCGAGCCGGTGTCCGAGGCTGCGCTCCGCACTGAGGTCGCTGGCCACGCCGGCCTGGTTGAGTGGCAGGTCGGCCGCACCGAAAAGATTTCCAGCGGTTTCTACACTTCGCAAGCGATGGAGCTTCATCCATGAACGACATCCAAATCATTGAAGCATCGCTGGTCCTGTTCTGGGCCGGCTATATCGGTCTGAACTGGTGGCTGCTGCGCTCGCCGGTCCATGAAGGCGCCAAGCCGGCCGGTGCTGCGCGCGCCATCGTGATCGGCAAGCTGCAGGGAGAAGGCGATGCGTAACGCTACCCAGGAAATCAATTCGGTCGAAGATGCCGCCCGCAAGGCCATCACCGACACCGTCTTTGCGCCGCGCTTCTACAAGACCGACTATGAAGCGATGGGCCGCCTGAATGTCGAGCCGGTACGCGCCGAGTGGGATGCGATGATGGCCGAGTACGAGGGCGACAACAATCATGATCATTTCCAGCGCGACGCGACCTTTGCGCAGGAAGCGCTTGAGCTCGAGAGCAAGATATCGCCCGAGCTGCGACAGGAATTCCTCGATTTCCTGGTCAGTTCGCTGACCTCGGAATTCTCGGGCTGCGTGCTGTACAACGAGATCAAGCGCCATGTCGACAACCCGGACATCAGGCAGCTGATGGAATACATGGCGCGCGACGAGTCGCGCCATGCGGGCTTCCTCAATTCGTCGCTGAAGGACTACGGCCTCGGCATCGATCTCGGCAACCTGAAGCGCAGCAAGCACTACACCTACTTCAAGCCGAAATACATCTTCTATGCGACCTATCTGTCGGAGAAGATCGGCTATGCGCGCTACATCCGCATCTTCCGCCAGTTCGAGAAGCATCCGGAGCTGCGCTTCCACCCGATCTTCCGCTGGTTCCAGCGCTGGTGCAATGACGAATTCCGCCACGGCGAATCGTTCGCGCTGATCATGCGCGCGCATCCGCACCTGCTGAGAGGCGGCAACGTGCTGTGGATACGCTTCTTCCTGCTGGCCGTGTACGCGACCATGTATGTGCGCGACCATCACCGTCCCGAGCTCAAGCAGGCGATGGGCCTCGACCCGACCTCCTATGACTTCGATGTTTTCCGCATCACTAACGAGATTACCCGGCAAGTGTTCCCGGTGCTGCTCGACCTCGATCATCCGGCCTTCCATGCGAACCTCGACCGGCTCACGCGTTGCGCGGCCCGTGCCGACGAAGGCAAGGCGGCCGGCGGCCTTGTCGGCGGCCTCAAGCGCGCGTTCTGGAGCGTGGCCGCTGCAGCCGTCTTTGCGCGCATGTACTTCATTCCGGTCAAATCCAACGCGCTGCCGGCCACCACCCGGCTGGTGCCGCGCTGGTAAGGCCGGCATGAGGCCCTTGCATGACAGCCCGCCCGGAGTGATGCCGTGAGCACGATGATTAGCCAGTATCTGCTGCCGCTGCTCTTCACGATCTTCATCTGGTGGTTTTCCACCGGTGTGATCCTGTTCCTCGGACGGCTGCCGCAGTGGACCTTCCGCTGGACCATGCTCAATGCGACGCTGGTGCTCGGCTTTGCGCTGGTCGGCATGACGATCTCGGCGTCGCGCACCTCGGTCGCATCGGCCTACTGCGCATTCACCTGTGCGGTGCTGGTCTGGAGCTGGCAGGAGATCGCTTTCCTGCTGGGCTACGTGACCGGTGCGCGCCGCAGCGCCTGCCCGCCGGACAGCCAAGGCTGGCGCCGCGCCTGGCATGCGACGCAGACCATTCTGCATCACGAGATGGCACTGGTCGTGCTCGCGCTGCTGGTGTTTGCGACCAGCTGGAACCAGCCTAACCAGACCGGCTGGTGGACGTATCTGGTGCTGTGGTCCATGCGCCTTTCAGCAAAGCTGAACCTGTTCCTCGGTGTACGCAACCTCGCCGAAGACTTCCTGCCTGCGCACCTCGCTTACCTGCAGAGTTATTTCACGCGCCGCGCATGGAACTGGCTGATGCCGGTATCGCTCGTCGCCGCCAGTGCCGTGGCAGTGCCGCTGTGGAGTGCCGTCGCCCTGCAAGCGGCTGACGGCTTCGCCGCCACCAGCCTGAGCCTGGTCGCGGGTCTGCTGACGCTGGCCCTGATCGAGCACCTGTTCATGATCGTCCCGCTACCCACCAGCTGGCTGTGGAAATGGGGCATGCGGACTAAGGATGATGTTGGCAACCTGGTTTGACAGTACGCGGCTGATCGATCTCGTGATCGCGTTCAGCCTGCTCGAATGGCTGCTGCTCGCTCAATGGCATCGACGCACCGGGCAGGGCGTGGCGTCGGGCGCATTGACATGGATGCTGCTGCCGGGCCTGTTCCTGATGCTGGCCGCACGCGGCGCGCTGACCGGCGCGCCCTGGTACCTGATGGCCTTGCTGCTGGCCGCAGCAGGGCTGACACATATCGCCGACCTCAGGCGGCGCTGGAAATCCTGAGAGGAGACAACGATGGGCAAACACTTTCCCTTTTCAGCAATCGTCGGGCAGGATGAAATGAAACTGGCCATCCTCGCCACTGCTGTCGATCCCGGCATCGGCGGCGTGCTGGTGCTCGGCGACCGTGGCACCGGCAAGTCCACCGCCGTACGCGCGCTGGCGGCGCTGCTGCCCGAGATCAAGGCGGTTGACGGCTGCGTGTATGGCTGCGACCCGGTAGCGGGCACGCCGTCCTGCGAATGCTGCGCACCGCTGAAGGCCGCCGGCAAGCCGCGACCGAAGGCGCGCACCAAGCCGGTACCGGTGGTCGACCTGCCGCTGGGTGCGACGGAAGACCGCGTGGTCGGCGCGCTGGACCTTGAGCGCGCGTTGTCGCAGGGCGTGAAGTCTTTCGAACCCGGCCTGCTTGCAAAAGCCAACCGCGGCTACCTGTACATCGATGAAGTCAACCTGCTGGAAGATCATCTGGTTGACTTGCTGATCGACGTCGCCGCCTCCGGCGAAAACATGGTCGAGCGTGAAGGCCTGTCGGTGCGTCATCCGGCGCGCTTCGTGCTGGTCGGCAGCGGCAATCCGGAAGAGGGCGAACTGCGTCCGCAACTGCTCGACCGTTTCGGCCTTGCGGTCGATGTCAGTACGCCGACCGAGCTGGCTATGCGCGTCGAAGTAGTTCGCCGTCGCGATGCCTTCGAGCGCGCGCCGGATGCCTTCATCGAGCGCTGGCAAGCCGAGGACGACAAGATACGCAAGCGCATCGTTGCTGCACGCAAGCGGCTTCCGGACATCGAAGTATCGGATGCCGCCCTCGTGCGTGCTGCGCAGCTGTGCGTGGCGCTCGGTACCGACGGCTTGCGCGGCGAGCTGGCGCTGATGCGCGCTGCACGCGCACTGGCCGCCTACGAAGGCAGCCGCGACGTCAGTGACGATCACTTGCGCCGCATGGCGCCGCCGGCACTGCGGCATCGTCTGCGGCGCAATCCGCTCGACGATGCAGGCTCGGGCACACGCGTGGCGCGCGCCGTCGATGAGGTCTTTGCGCAGGTGGCGTGATGCTCGCTCCCCTCGACCGCGATCCGGATCCGTCCGGGCGTACCTGGCAGCAGGCGGTGCAGGTGGCTGCGCTGTTCGCGATCGATCCGGTCGGTACCGGTGGCGTGCGCGTGCGCGCGCATGCCGGTCCGGTGCTAGATGCCTGGCTGACGCTGCTGAAGGGCTTGCTGGACGGACGGCCGTGGACACGCGTGCCCGTCTCCATTTCCGACGAACGCCTGCTGGGCGGGCTGGACCTGCCTGCCACGCTGGCGGCCGGTCGCCCGATACTGCAGGCCGGCGTGCTGGCGTCATCTGATCAGGGCGTGCTGGTAATGCCGATGGCCGAGCGCCTGTCGGCAGGCACCGCTGCGCGCATTGCCGCTGCGCTGGACCGGCGCGAGGTGCTGCTCGAGCGTGACGGCCTGTGCGACCGGCGACCCGCACGCATTGGCGTGGTCTTGCTTGACGAGGGACTGGCCGACGATCCCGGTGTGCCTGAAGCGCTGGCCGACCGGCTGGCCTTCGATATCGATTTGCGTTCAGTGTCACCGTCGGTTGCGCTGGATGAGCGCATGCCCTCGACCGCGATCAGCCGTGGCGACGTGTTCGCTGCGGCACAACGACTGGCCGGCATCACCGCCCCGGATGCCGCCAGCGCCGCGCTGTGCGCCACGGCGCTGGCGCTGGGCGTTGATTCGATGCGTTCACCGTTGCTGGCGCTGGCCGTCGCGCGCGCCAGTGCGGCGCTCGATGGCAATCGCGAATGCAGCGAAGATGATGTACAGATCGCCGCCGCGCTGACACTGGCGCCGCGCGCAACACAATGGCCGTCCTCCGCTTCCGGTGCGCCTGACGAGGAGCCGCCATCCGAACAGCCCGACGAGCACGATCGTGACGCCCCTGAGGAGCCGCCGCAGGCTGCAGCACCAAACGACGAAACGCAGCAAGACCAACCCCAGCAAGACGAAACTCAGCAGGACGAAACTCAGCACGCGCAGGACCGCGAAGCGCCCGAACCTGAGCCAGCGAATAGCGCAACCGATCGCGCACAAGACGCGATGGAAGAGCGCGTGCTCGAAGCTGCACAGGCAGCGATACCAGCGGGCCTGCTGGCGCGTCTGCTGTCCGGTGCCGCGCTGCCGCGCGCAACGGCAGGCCGCGCCGGTGCGCAGGCCAACGGTGGCCAGCGCGGACGGCCGGTCGGATCGAAGCGTGCGCCGCCAGCCAGTGGCCAGCGCCTGCACCTGATCGACACCCTTCGCGCCGCAGCGCCATGGCAAAAGCTGCGGCAGTCGACGACGCCGGCAAGCGCCGGGAAGCCGCGTGTGCAGGTCAGGGCGGAAGATTTTCATGTGCGCCGCATCCGGCAGAAATCGGCCACCACCACGGTGTTCGTTGTCGACGCGTCCGGCTCATCAGCCATGCACCGCCTTGCTGAAGCCAAGGGCGCGGTCGAATTGCTGCTCGCCGATTGCTATGTGCGGCGCGATCAGGTCGCGGTGATCGCCTTCCGTGGACGGCAGGCCGAGCTGTTACTGCCGCCGACACGTTCGCTGGTGAATGCCAAGCGCCGACTGGCAGGCTTGCCCGGCGGCGGCGGCACGCCGCTGGCGCATGCGCTCGACGCGGCCGCCGAACTGGCCGATGGCATCGCACGACGCGGCCAGTCGCCACTGGTCGTGCTGTTGACCGACGGCCGCGCCAATGTCGCGCGTGACGGCAGCGGCGGCCGCGAGCGCGCGCTGCAGGATGCGCTGCAGTCGGGCCGCCAGCTCGCGCAACGGCAATGGCCGGTGCTGCTGATCGATACTTCACCCAAGCCGCAACGCGAGGCTGCCGAGCTCGCACAGGCGATGCACGCCAAATACCTGCCGCTACCGTATGCAGGGGCCGAGCGTCTTGCCCAATCAGTGCGTGGGAGCCTGCATGGCGGGACGCAGCGGATTGCGTGATCACCTCGACTGGGAGACGGACGGCCGCGACTGGCCGAACCGCAGCGCGAGCCGCTTCGTTGACGCTGGCAGGCTGCGCTGGCATGTGCAGCAGTTTGGGCCGGAGGAGGGCGCTGCCGGCGATGCTGCGGTCGATAACGGGCCTGATGCTGCAGTCGATGACGCCGCAGCGCGTGGTGCACGCCGACCCTCGATATTGCTGTTGCACGGCACCGGTTCATCCAGCCATTCATGGCGCGTCGTTGCGCCACTGCTCGCGCAGCGCTGCCGGGTACTGGTGCCGGACCTGCCCGGCCACGGATTCACCAGCCTGTCGTCGCCGCTCTCAGGCCAGTCGCTGCCGGGCATGGCGCACAGCATCGGGGCGCTGCTGTCGGCATTGCAGTTTGCCCCTGACCTGATCGTCGGCCATTCCGCCGGCGCGGCGATCGGTGCGCAGATGGTGCTGGCCGGGACTGCGCGGCCCAAGGCGCTGGTCAGCCTGAATGGCGCCTTCGTCGGCTTCGGCGGGCTGGCTGGTGCGCTGTTCTCGCCGCTGGCGCGCCTGATGTCGTCGGGACAGCTGGTTGCGCGCTATTTTGCACGGCAGGCGAACGACATGGCAGTCGTACGCCGGCTGCTGGACGGTACCGGCTCGGTACTGGATGACGAAGGCATTCAGCTGTATGCGCGACTGCTGCGCAGTCCCGGTCATGTGAAGGCGGCACTGGCGATGATGGCGCACTGGGACCTCGGTCCGCTGGGCGCGTCATTGCCGCGACTGTCGCTGCCGGTCTGGCTGGTGGCCGCCGGCCGCGACCTGACGGTGCCGCCGGCACAGGCGGCGATGGTCGCCTCGCGGCTGTCGCTGGCCATGCAACTGACCTGGCCGCAACTGGGCCACCTCGCACACGAGGAGCGTCCCGAACTCTGCGTGCAATTGCTGGACGACGTACGGCATGCAGTCGGGCTGCATTGAGGAGGATGCATGGCACTCTGGATCGAGCTGCTGATGTCGGGCGCACTGCCGATCGCGTTCGCGCTCTGGCAGATCCGTGACGTGCGTCGCGAGCAGCAGCGGCGGCGCGAGCAGAAGCAACGCGAACAGCAGCAGAGCGAACAGCAGCAGAGCGGGCAGCAAGTCCGTGACAGCGAACCGCCGACCTCGCTGAACTGAGCAGGCTCACCGCCAGCTATCTGCGCATGCCTGTGAGCGCCCGCGCCGGCAACCCCATTGCCAACTCACCTGCCAACTCACCTGTCAACTTCACTGTCAACCCAACTATCCGTCATCCAACTGTCAATATAACTTGACATTATGACCTGACAGAAATAACTTACATGACATCAGCCGGAGGTATCCGGCTTCCTTCGGGGGAGCGTCATGGAAAACAGCGATCGCATTGAAGCGGCCCTCGAGGCCGCGCTGGCAGCGCAACAAGGCGCCGTCGGCCCGCCAAGACTGGCACTGGCCATGCGTGACGCCGTGTTCCCGGGCGGTGCCCGCATCCGGCCGCACCTGACGCTGGCCGTCGCCCAGGCCTGCGGCGCGGAGGACGTGTCGCTCGCGGCTTGCGCCGGTGCAGCGATCGAGCTCATGCATTGCGCATCGCTGGTACACGACGACTTGCCCTGCTTCGATAACGCGCTGATGCGCCGCGGCCGTCCGTCGGTGTTCGCGGCGCATGGCGAACGCCTTGCGGTGCTGGCCGGCGATGCGCTGATCGTCACTGCCTTCCAGCAGCTCGTCACCGGTGGTGCCGCGTATCCCGCGCAACTGGCGCCGCTGCTGCAAACACTGGCTGCAGCCGTTGGCGCGCCGTCGGGCATCGTTGCCGGTCAGGCGTGGGAATGTGAATCACGCGTCGCCCTTACCGAATACCAGCGTGCCAAGACCGGCGCGTTGTTCGTCGCCGCCACCGTCGCCGGCGCACAAGCTGCCGGCGCACAGGCCGACCCGTGGCGCTCGCTGGGCGAATGCCTGGGCGAGGCTTACCAGGTGGCCGACGATATCCGCGATGTCGCGCTCGACAGCGAAGCACTCGGCAAGCCTGCCGGGCAGGACGCGACCCATGGCCGTCCAAGCTCGGCTGCCGAGCTGGGTCTGTCGGGCGCCATCCAGCTGTTTGACCAGCTGATTGCTTACGCCAGCACGTCGATCCCGAGCTGCCGCGGTTCTGCACAGCTGCGTACGCTGGTGCGGATGGAAGCCAAGCGGCTGGTGCCGCATGAGCTCACGCGCAAGCTCGCACCGAGCGTCACTCGCGTCGCGGCCTGATCCATGACCACTGCGACCCTGTCGCTTGCGGACCGCTTGCTCGGCTGGCGCGACCGCCTGCTCGCCAGTCCCGCCTTCCACCGCCTTGCCGCCGGCTTCGTGCTGACGCGACCAGTTGCGCAGCGGCGCGCGCGGGAGCTGTTCGACCTCGTTGCGGGCTTCGTCTATTCGCAGGTGCTGGCGGCCTGCGTACAGCTGGACTTGTTCAAGCGGCTGTCTGCCGGCCCGATGACGCTGGCGGCGCTGGCCGACCATTGTCGGCTGTCCGTCGAGGCTACCGAGCGGCTGCTGGCCGCGGCGGTGTCGCTGCGCCTGCTCGAGCGCCGCGCCGATAGCGCCGGCGGCGAGCCGCGTTATGGCCTTGGTGTGCTGGGCGCACCGCTGGTTGACAACGAAGCGGTGCTGGCCATGGTGCGCCACCACCACACACTGTATGCCGACCTGGCCGACCCGGTCTCCCTGCTGCGCGGCAGCGGCCCGGCGCCGGCGCTCTCGGGCTTCTATCCGTACACCGCCGATGATGCGCCCAGCCAGGCGGCGTCACTGGCGCCGGAGAAGGTCGGCAGCTATTCGCAGCTGATGGCCGCATCGCAGCCGCTGGTGGCCGCCGAAATCCTCGATGCCTATCCGTTCGACGGCCATCGCCGGCTGCTCGATGTCGGTGGCGGAGAAGGGCGCTTCCTGTGCAGCGTGGCCGAGCGTGCGCCGCACCTGCATCTGACCCTGTTCGATTTGCCGGCCGTGGCCGAGCGCGCCACACAGCGCTTCGCAGCCGCCGGCATTGCCGGCCGCGCGCAGGCGGTGGGCGGTAATTTCCTGTCCGACGAGCTGCCGTCCGGCGCCGACATCGTGTCGCTGGTGCGGGTGATTCACGACCACGACGACGAGCGCGCGCTGGCCATCCTGAAGGCCGCCTGGCGCGCCTTGCCGCCCGGCGGCACGCTGCTGCTGGCTGAGCCGATGGCCGGGACCCCGGGCGCCGAGGCGATGGGCGATGCGTATTTCGGCTTTTACCTGCTGGCCATGGGCCGCGGCCAGGCGCGTACGCCGGCCCGGCTGGTGCAGCTGCTGGAGGCGGCCGGCTTTGCCGGCGCACGGCTGCTGCCGACCCGGATTCCGCTGCAAGTCCGGGTGCTTGCCGCCCGCCGAGCAAAATAAACGTAAAAAGAGTTGACACCACCAACTGTCAACTTAAAATGACATATAACTTGACCCGCCAGGCAGACACCATGTGCCAGCATCACCCCCGGATGACTGTGCAAGAACCCAGACCCTGGAGGCAGGTATGACAGCCTCCGCGTTCGCCGTGGTTGTCGACAAGCCGCAGTCGCTGCAGCTGCGAGAATTGCCGCTGGTCGCACCGACCGACAATGACCTGGTCGTTGACATCTGCTGGTCCGGCATCTCGACCGGCACCGAAAAACTCCTCTGGTCCGGCCGCATGCCGTCATTCCCCGGCATGGGCTATCCGCTGGTACCCGGCTATGAATCGGTCGGCCGCGTCACGCAGGCCGGCGCCAATACCACCTATGCACCCGGCGAACTGGTGTTCGTACCCGGCGCAGCCTGCTACGGCGAGGTGCGCGGCCTGTTCGGCGGTGCGGCATCACGCGTCGTGATCCCGGCCTTGCGCGCCTTGCGCATCAGCGAGGCACTGGGCGAGCGCGGCACGCTGCTGGCGCTGGCGGCAACGGCTTACCACGCTGTGCATGCCGGCGGCGGTCCGCTGCCGGAGCTGATCGTCGGCCACGGTGTGCTGGGCCGCATGATCGCGCGCATCGCAGTACTGGCCGGCGCCACGCCGGTGGTATGGGACACCAATCCTGCGCGTCGCACTGGCGCCGTCGGCTATGAGGTGCTCGACCCGAAGGACGATGCGCGCTCGAATTACCGCTGCATCGTCGACGTCAGCGGCGACGCGTCCATCCTCGACCTTCTGATCGCGCGCTGCGCCAGCAACGGCGAGATCGTGCTGGCCGGCTTCTACGACGACGCCTTGCGTTTCGCGTTCGCGCCCGCCTTCATGCGTGAAGTGCGGCTGCGCGTAGCTGCGCAATGGAAGCCGCAAGAGCTGCTGGCCGTGCGCGACCTCGCGGAGCAGGGTCGGCTGTCGCTCGACCACCTGATTACTCACCGCAGCAACCCCGACAACGCCGAGGCGGCCTATCGCACTGCCTTCGATGACCCCACCTGCCTGAAGATGATTCTCGACTGGAGACGCAAGTCATGAGCACGTTCAACGAACACCAGTCAGCCCCGGTGCACTTCATGCAGAAGGAGCGTCTGCGCGCCGAGGCGGCGATCGAGCCGGATCCCGCGCCCACCGGCGCACCCAAGAAAGACACGCAGATCATCGCCATCTACGGCAAGGGCGGCATCGGCAAGAGCTTCACGCTGGCCAACCTGTCGTACATGATGGCGCAGCAGGGCAAGAAGGTCTTGCTGATCGGCTGTGACCCGAAGAGCGACACCACGTCACTGCTGTTTGGCGGCAAGGCCTGCCCGACCATCATCGAGACCTCGTCGAAGAAGAAGCTTGCCGGCGAGCCGGTCGCCATCGGCGACGTCTGCTTCAAGCGCGACGGCGTCTATGCGATGGAGCTCGGCGGCCCCGAGGTCGGCCGCGGCTGCGGCGGGCGCGGCATCATCCACGGCTTCGAGCTGCTGGAAAAGCTGGGCTTCCATGACTGGGGTTTCGATTACGTGCTGCTGGACTTCCTCGGCGACGTGGTCTGCGGCGGCTTCGGCCTGCCGATCGCACGCGATATGTGCCAGAAGGTGATCGTGGTCGCCAGCAACGACTTGCAGTCGCTGTATGTCGCCAACAATGTCTGTTCCGCCGTCGAGTACTTCCGCAAGCTTGGCGGCAATGTCGGCGTGGCCGGCATGGTGATTAACAAGGACGACGGTACCGGGGAGGCGCAGGCCTTTGCAGCTCAGGCCGGCATCCCGGTACTGTCGGCCATACCTGCGAACGAGGACATCCGCCGCAAGAGCGCCAGCTACGAGATCATCGGCAAGCCCGATAGTCCGTGGGGCGACCTGTTCGCGACCCTCGCGCAGAACGTGGCCGACGCACCGCCACAGCGGCCCAAGCCGATGTCGCAAGAAGATCTGCTCGGGCTGTTCTCGGCCGATACGGTGGGTCGCAATGTGGTACTTGAGCCGGCCACCGTGGCCGACATGATGGGCCGCGACCTGGTCGTGAAGCCTTCGCTCGAAGTCATCTACGACGAGGCCTGAGCGCGATGAACCGTCCCGTGATCCCGATCGCCGAAGCGCGCGCCGTGCAGGCTGCCGCCGCGCTGGGCGACGGCGTCGGCTGCCATTCCGGGCGGGAGCAGATGAATGCGGCCGCACGCGCGGCCGGCAAGGGCGGCACGCTGGACCAATACCAGGCCGATTACCCGAAAGGCCCGCACGACCAGCCGCAGAGCATGTGCCCGGCCTTTGGTTCGCTGCGCGTCGGCCTGCGCATGCGCCGCACGGCCACCATCCTGTCCGGTTCGGCCTGCTGCGTATATGGTCTGACCTTTACCTCGCACTTCTACGGCGCGCGCCGCAGCGTCGGTTATGTGCCGTTCAATTCCGAGTCGCTGGTGACGGGCAAGCTGTTCGAAGACATCCGCGATGCGGTTCACAAGGAAGCCGACCCCGAGCTGTATGACGCGATCGTGGTCATCAACCTGTGTGTGCCGACAGCATCAGGCGTCCCGCTGCAGATCCTGCCGAAAGCAATCAATGGCGTGCGCGTGATCGGCATCGACGTGCCGGGCTTTGGCGTGCCCACACATGCCGAAGCGAAAGACGTGCTGGCGGCCGCAATGCTGCGCTATGCGCGTAGCGAGATCGGCGCCGGGCCGGTGGCCGCGCCGCGTGGCGGCATCAGCGACAAGCCGACCGTCACGCTGCTGGGTGAGATGTTCCCGGCTGATCCGATGATCATTGGCGGCATGCTGGCAATGATGGGTCTCGCCGCGGGGCCGGTGGTACCGACGCGCGAATGGCGCGAGCTGTATGCGGCACTCGATTGCGCAGCCGTCGCGGCGATCCATCCTTTCTATACCGCGAGCCTGCGCGAGTTCGAAGCCGCAGGCCGTGTTGCGGTCGGTTCCGCACCGGTCGGCCATGACGGTACCGAAGCCTGGCTGCAGGCGATCGGCAATGCGTGCAATGTCGAGCAGAAGCTGATCGATGGCGCAAAGAACCGCATGCTGCCGGCGATACGCGGCGCACTGGCGGCAACGCCGATCAAGGGTCGCATCACGCTGTCCGGCTACGAAGGCTCCGAATTGCTGGTCGCACGCCTGCTGGTCGAGAGCGGCGCCGACCTGCGTTATGTCGGCACAGCCTGCCCGCAGACGGCAGCCAGCGCCTCCGACCTCGACTGGCTGCAGTCGCGCGGCGTGCACGTGCAATACCGTGCGTCGCTGGAGCAGGACATCGCGGCCGTCAATGAATTCAAGCCCGATCTTGCGATCGGCACTACGCCGGTGGTGCAGGCAGCCAAGGAGCTGTCGCTGCCGGCGCTGTACTTCACGAACCTGATTTCCGCGCGTCCGCTGATGGGCCCGGCCGGTGCCGGCTCGCTGGCCACCGTGATCAATGCAGCCATCGTCAACAAGGGCCGCATGGATGCGATGAAGGACTTCTTCGGCAATGCAGGGCAGGGCGACCGCGCCGGCGTCTGGGAAGCACTGCCGGTCGAGCGCCCGGAGTTCCGCGCAGAGACGCGCCGTCGCCTCGAGAAGGCGGCCAAGAAGCGCAAGGCGGAGGAGATGCTATGAAGATCATCGACCACGATCGCGCCGGCGGCTACTGGGGCGCAGTCTATGTGTTCACCGCGATCAAGGGCCTGCAGGTCATCATCGATGGCCCGGTCGGCTGCGAGAACCTGCCGGTCACGTCCGTGCTGCATTACACCGATGCGCTGCCGCCGCATGAGTTGCCGATCGTCGTCACCGGTCTCGCGGAAGAGCAGCTGGGCCGCGAAGGCACGGAAGGCTCGATGAAGCGCGCGCATGGCACGCTGGATCCGGACCTGCCGGCAGTGGTCGTGACCGGTTCGATCGCCGAGATGATCGGCGGCGGCGTCACGCCCGAGGGCACCAACATCCTGCGCTTCCTGCCGCGCACCATCGATGAAGACCAGTGGCAGTGCGCGAACCGCGCAATGCTGTGGCTGTGGACTGAGTACGGCCTGCGCCACATCCCCGAGCGCAAGCCTTTCAATGAACGCGCGCCCGGCGAGAAGCCGCGCGTGAACATCATCGGCCCCAGCTACGGCACCTTCAACATGCCGAGCGACCTGGCCGAGATACGCCGTCTGGTGGAAGGCATCGGCGCCGAGATCAACATGGTGTTCCCGCTGGGCAGCCACCTCGCCGACGTGCAGAAGCTGGCCGACGCGGATGTGAACATCTGCATGTACCGCGAGTTCGGCCGCCTGTTGTGCGAGGCGCTCGACCGTCCGTACTTGCAGGCGCCGATCGGCCTGCACAGCACTACCAAATTCCTACGCAAGCTGGGCGAGCTGCTGCACCTCGATCCCGAGCCTTTCATCGAGCGCGAGAAGCACACTACGATCAAGCCGGTGTGGGACCTGTGGCGCTCGGTCACGCAAGACTTCTTCGCCACTGCCAGCTTCGCGGTGGTCGCCAGCGATACCTATGCGCGCGGCATCCGCCACTTCCTCGAAGACGAGCTCGGCATGCCGTGCAACTTCGCCGTCGCGCGCAAGCCGGGCGAAAAGACTGACAACGAGGCGATCCGCCAGCTGGTGCGCGAGAAGCCGCCGCTGGTCATGTACGGCAGCTACAACGAACGCATGTATCTGGCCGAGGGCGGCGCTTCTTCGCCGATGAAGCCTTCGTTTATCCCCGCATCGTTCCCGGGCTCGATCATCCGTCGCCACACCGGCACGCCTTTCATGGGTTATGCGGGGGCTACGTATCTGGTGCAGGAGTTCTGCAACTGCCTGTTCGATGCGCTGTTCAACATCCTGCCGCTGGGCACCGAGATGGACCGTGTCGACCCGACGCCGGCACGCGCACAGGCGGCATGGGATGACGACGCACGCGAGCTGCTGGCCGACCTGGTGGCGGCCGAGCCGGTGCTGGTGCAGATATCGGCCGCAAAACAGATTCGAGACCGCGCGGAGCGCGATGCCCGCCGCGCCGGCGAGGCCAGCGTGTCGGCCGACCGGGTGGCAAGGACAAGAGAGTCGATGCGTATCGGCGAGGCTGCATGAGCCTCTCTGATGCGATCGCAAGAATGTCGTGGCAATTCGCCGCGGACGCCCAAGGTTGCGGGGCTTCACGCACCACTGGCCGCAAGGCCAATTTGAAGGAGCGTTCTGATGGCAGATAGGAAGAGTATCTCCGGCCTGACCGACGACGAAGCACAAGAGTTCCATGCGTATTACATGCAAGGTCTCGTCGGCTTCACGCTGGTCGCTGTGATCGCCCACGCGCTGGTGTGGGCATGGCGTCCCTGGATCACCTGATCCCGGACCGTCATTCACCTTAAGGAATTCGCTATGGCTACCACTCCACTGAATCCGGAACATTACCTGAAGGACGAGAGCATGACCTTCAGGATGGTCTTCGCACTGGGATTTGCCGTCGTACTCGTCATCGCACTGGTCAGCTCGCTGACCGGCATGCCCTGGCGCAGTTGGCTACCCGGCGCCGAGAGCTGCAAGTCCATGTTCGGCGGCGTGCAGGCCGCAGTGTATTCATTCATGTCACACACTTTATAGGGAGATAGGAACCATGTGGAGAATATGGCGCCTGTACGATCCTCTGCGAGCAATGGTTATCCAGGGGATCTTCTTGTTCGGCCTGGCAGCGATGATTCACCTCATCCTGCTGTCGACGAACAAGTTCAACTGGCTCGACGGCGCGAAACCCGCGGCGACGGCCCAGAACGCACCGATGCCGAAGGCATCGTCGTAATACCACTGTTGCAGTGGCGGGTGGTGGCACGGAGTCGTTGCGTGTCGCTGCCCTTACCGAATTGAACCGGGGATGAACCTGTTCATCTCCTGCTGGAGGGCTCGCTCATGGGCATGTTGAGTTTTGAAAAAAAATATCGCGTACGCGGCGGCACCCTGGTGGGCGGTGACCTGTTCGACTTCTGGGTAGGTCCTTTCTATGTCGGCTTCTTCGGCGTGACCACGATCTTCTTCAGTTTCCTCGGCACCGCGCTGATCCTGTGGGGCGCATCGCAGGGACCGACCTGGAACGTCTGGCAGATCAGTATCGCGCCGCCCGACCTGTCCTGGGGGCTGCGCTTCGCGCCGCTAATGCAGGGGGGGCTGTGGCAGCTGATCACGGTTTGCGCAATCGGCGCCTTTGGCTCATGGGCGCTGCGCGAGGTCGAGATCTGCCGCAAGCTCGGCATGGGGCTGCATGTGCCGTTCGCTTTCTCGGTGGCGATCCTCGCCTTCGTCACGCTGAACGTGGTGCGTCCGGTGCTGATGGGCGGCTGGGGTCATGGCTTCCCGTATGGGATCTTCAGCCACCTCGACTGGGTGTCCAACGTCGGCTACCAGTACCTGCACTTCCATTACAACCCGGCGCACATGATCGCGATCAGCTTCTTCTTCGCGACCGCACTCGCGCTGTCGATGCACGGCGGCCTGGTGCTGTCGTCCACCAACCCGCCGACAGGCGGGGTCGTGAAGACGCCGGAACATGAAGACACCTACTTCCGCGATCTGGTCGGTTACTCGGTCGGCACGCTGGGCATTCACCGCCTCGGCCTGTTCCTCGCGCTCGCTGCGGTGCTGTTCTCGGCGCTGTGCATCGTGATCTCGGGACCGTTCTGGAGCCGCGGCTGGCCCGAATGGTGGAGCTGGTGGCTGAACATGCCGATCTGGAACCGATAAGGAGTGCACGATGGCTGAATACCAAAACCTTTTCACCACCGTGCAGGTCACCGGACCCTTGCACGATGGCATACCGCAGGACAAGCCGGCGCTGTCGCGCAGCGGCAAGCCCTTCCTGCTGCATCTCGCGGGCCGGCTCGGCAATGCGCAGATCGGCCCGGTCTATCTCGGCGTGCTGGGCACGATGTCGCTGCTGTTCGGCCTCTTCGCGTTCACCATCATCGGCATGAACATGCTGGCCTCGGTGAACTGGGACCCGGTACAGTTCGTGCGCCAGCTGTTCTGGCTGTCGCTCGACCCGCCGGCACCCGGCAATGGCCTCAAGCTCGCGCCGCTGAACCAGGGCGGCTGGTGGCAGATCTGCGGCCTGTTCCTGACGATCTCGGTGCTGCTGTGGTGGGCCAATGTGTACCGCCGCGCACGCGCGCTCGGCATGGGCACCCATGTCGCCTGGGCCTTCGCTGCGGCGATCTGGCTGTTCCTGGTGCTGGGCCTGATCCGGCCGGTGCTGATGGGTTCGTGGGGTGAGGCGGTGCCGTTCGGTATCTTCCCGCACCTCGACTGGACCGCGGCCTTCTCGCTGCGCTACGGGAACCTGTTCTACAACCCCTTCCATGCGCTGTCGATCGCCTTCCTGTACGGTTCGGCGCTGCTGTTCGCGATGCACGGCGCAACCATCCTCGCCGTCGGTCGCTACGGCGGCGAGCGCGAGATCGAGCAGATCATCGACCGCGGCACGGCCACGGAACGTGCGGCGCTGTTCTGGCGCTGGACCATGGGCTTCAACGCGACGATGGAGTCCATCCACCGCTGGGCCTGGTGGTTCGCGGTACTTTGCCCGCTGGCCGGCGGCATCGGCATCCTGCTGACCGGCACCGTGGTCGACAACTGGTATCTGTGGGCCGTCAAGCATGGCGTCGCCCCGCCTTATCCGCATGTGTGGGGTGATGTGATCGACCCCGCCACCCTGCAGGGAGCCAAGCCATGATTTTCCGTACCCCCAAGATTGTCGCCGTCCTGATCGCCGGCGCCGCGCTGCTGGCGGGCTGCGAGCGACCGCCGATGGACAGCGTGCAGCACGGCTACCGTGGCACCGGCATGGTCCAGGTCTACAACCCGAGCAAGGTCGCGGCAATGGATGCCAACAACACGGCACCCGCTTCGCCACCGCCGGCGTCGCCCGATGGCCCGCGTGCGAAGGACGCGTACCAGAACGTGAAGGTGCTCGGCGATGTATCGGCCGGCCAGTTCATTGGCCTGATGACCGCGATGACCGCCTGGGTCGCGCCGAAAGAGGGCTGCGCGTACTGCCACAACCCGCAGAACTTTGCGGAAGACAGCAAGTACACCAAGACCGTCGCGCGCAAGATGATCGAGATGACGCGTCACATCAACAGCAACTGGCAGAATCACGTCAGCGAGACCGGCGTCACCTGCTACACCTGCCACCGTGGCAATCCGGTACCGCAGCAAGTCTGGTTCACGCCGCTGGAGCAGGACAAGAAGGCTGACTTCATCGGCGACCTGGCCGGCCAGAACACGCCGGGCAAGCTGGTGAACCTGTCGTCGCTGCCGACCGACCCGCTGACGCCTTTCCTGCTGGATGACAAGCCGATCCGCGTCAACGGCCCGACCGCTCTGCCGACCGGAAATCGCACGTCGATCAAGCAGGCCGAGTGGACCTATGGCCTGATGACGCACATGTCGACCTCGCTGGGTGTGAACTGCACGTATTGCCACAACACCCGCTCGTTCCAGAGCTGGGAGAGCAGCCCGCCGCAGCGTATCACCGCGTATCACGGCATCCGCATGGCGCGTGACGTCAATAACGACTACATGAATCCGCTGACGGATGTGTTCCCGGTCGAGCGCAAGGGTCCGGGCGGCGATGTTGCGAAGATCAGCTGCGCGACCTGTCACCAGGGGGCGTACAAGCCGCTGTATGGTTATCCGATGCTGAAGAGCTATCCGGAGCTGGCAGCGACCATCAAGCAGCTGAACCAGTAATGAAGCAGGGCGCCGCCACCGTGCGGCGCCCGTGTTTTCGGGAGCGGCGTATGGGCGCACGAGATGAAGTCGACGCCGACGCTACCGGCACTGGCACTGGTACTGGTACTGGCACAGGTACTGGCGTGGGTGGTGCCGGCGCGCCTGCGGCATCTTCTTCGCCGTTGTCTGCATCGTCTCCTCCCGCTGCTTCACCTTCCACTTCCTCACTGTCTCTCGCTTCGCCTGCATCTGCAACTTCGCCTGCCAATGCCGGCGTCGCACTGTTGCTGCTCGCGCGGCTGCGTCCTGCTTACTGGCCATGGGCCTGGCACCGTCTGGCTTTCTCGCGCTGGCTGCCGCAACCCGCACCCGCCCTGCGCTTCATGAAGACCCTGGGCAGCGGCCGCGACGGCGGCTTCGGCCTTGCGCCGAGCGCTGCGCACCAGGGACTGTTTTGCATCTTCGATCATTTGGCCGATGCGCAAGCCTTCATCGCATCGCCGCTCGCCAGCCATTACCGCGAGCGCAGCGATGAATGCCTGATCGCGACGCTGCGGCCTGCAAGCGCGCGCGGCAGCTGGAGCGGCATGGCGCTCGCATCCGGCGAGCCGGTGCCGGACGGCATGCCCTTGGCCGCATTGACGCGCGCATCGATACGGCCCGGGGCCGCTGCACAATTCTGGCGTCACGCGCCCGCCGCGCAGCAAGACCTGGCCAATGCACCCGGCTGCGAACTGGCAGTCGGCCTCGGCGAGGCGCCGCTGCTGCGACAGGCGACCTTCAGCCTGTGGCGCGACGCGAAGGCAATGGATGCGTATGCACGCACCGGCGCACATCAGGCCGCCATACAGGCGGCATGGCAGCACCGCTTCTTTTCCGAATCGATGTTCGTGCGCTTCGCGCCGATCGCCGTGCAGGGCCACTGGAAAGGGCGCTTCTATGGCTAGCCCGTTACAGCACCGTGGCGAGCATCACGTGGTCGTGATCGGTGCCGGCGTGGGCGGCCTGGTCTCTGCGCTGCAGCTGGCCGCACGCGGGCTGTCGGTCACACTGCTGGAAGCGGCTGATGCGCCGGGCGGCAAGATGCGTCAGCCGCTGGTCGATGGCGCTGCAATCGACAGCGGCCCGACCGTGTTTACGATGCGCTGGGTGTTCGACCAGATTTATGCATCAGCCGGTGCATCCATCGATCAAGAGCTTCAGCTGAACACGCTGCCGGTGCTCGCGCGCCATGCATGGAGCGCCGGCGAGGAGATGGATTTGTTCGCCGACCCGGCCCAATCGCGCGATGCGATCGCGCGCTTTGCCGGTCCGGCTGAGGCAGCACGTTTCGTGCAGTTCTGCCGGCAGGCGCGCGAAGTCTATGACACGCTGGAAGGACCGTTCATCCGCTCGCAATCACCGACGCTGGCCAGCATGGCGGGCGAGCTGGGCCTGAAGGGTCTCGCGGTGCTGGCGGCGCTGGGGCCGATGAGCAATTTATGGGAAGCGCTCGGCAAGCACTTCCATGATTACCGGCTACAGCAGCTGTTTGCGCGCTATGCGACTTACTGTGGCTCATCGCCATGGGAAGCACCGGCGACGCTTATGCTGGTCACGCAGGTCGAGCTCGATGGCGTGTGGTCGGTTGAAGGCGGTATGCATGCGTTGGCGCGCTCGCTGGCGATGCTGGCCGAGCGCAAGGGCGCGACGCTGCGTTACGGCCAGCGCGTGGCCGGCATCAAGGTCGATGGCGGCCGTGCCAGCGGCGTCATCACCGAAGCTGGCGAGCATATCGCTGCTGACAGCGTGGTGTTCAACGGCGAGCTGTCGGCGTTGGGGCTGGGCCTGGTAGGGGATGCCGCACGCCGCGCCGCGCCGCCGCTGACGCCGTCAAAGCGCTCGCTGTCGGCGCTGACCTGGAGCTTGCATGCCGAGACCACGGGCCCCTTCCGGCTCGACCGGCACAACGTGTTCTTCCAGCCGGATTACGCGCATGAATTCGGCGACATCTTCGCGCGCTCGCGGCTGCCGCGCACGCCTACCGTCTATGTCTGCGCGCAAGACCGTGGCGACCCGGCGACCACCTCTACCCCCGGACGCGACCGTCTGCTGGTGCTGGTCAATGCACCGGCGCAGGATGGCCACCCCCTCAATGAATCGGAGATCGATGCATGCGAGTCCCATACCTTTTCCCTGCTGGCCCGCTACGGGCTGACTGTCTGTCGCACGCCGCAGAATTGCTTGCGTACGGCCCCGGCCGATTTCGAGCGCCTGTTCCCGGGCAGCGCGGGGGCGCTGTACGGGAGGGCGACGCACGGCTGGATGTCGGCGTTCTCGAGGAACGGAGCGCGGACGCGGATACCGGGACTGTACGCGGCGGGCGGCAGCGTGCATCCGGGGCCGGGCGTGCCGATGGCGGCGATGTCGGGGCAACTGGCGGCCGCGACGCTGATGGCGCACCTCGATTCGACCAGCCGGTCGCGCCGGGTGCATATCTCTGGTGGTATGTCGATGCGCTGAGCGATTGCGGCAACTATGGCCTGACCATCATCGCCTTCGTCGGCAGCGTGTTCTCGCCTTATTACCGTAGCGCGCTGGCGCGCGGCTGTGGCGACCCGCACAATCATTGCGCTTTGAACGTTGCGCTGTATGGCGCGAAGCGGCGCTGGACCATGACCGAGCGCAGCCGGCACAGCATGATGCGCGATGCGCAGCGTTTCGTGATCGGCCCCAGCGAGCTGCGCTGGGATGGCAGCGCGCTGGTGATCGATATCCGCGAAGTCGGCGCGCCGCTTCCGTTTCCGGTACGCGGCACAGTGCGCGTGCATCCGGGCGCGCTGTCGACGCTGCATGTTCCCCTCGACGACCATGGCCGGCATCGCTGGGGGCCGATCGCACCGACTGCAAGGGTCGAGGTCACGCTCGAGCGACCGGCCTTGCGCTGGCAGGGCCATGCTTACCTCGATTCGAACGAAGGCGATGAGCCGATAGAGCGCGCCTTCCATGAGTGGGACTGGTCACGTGCCACCTTGTCCGACGGCTCGACGGCGGTGATCTATGACGTGCAGCAGAAGGGCGGTCCTGACCGCTTGCTGGGCCTGCGTTTTTTTGCCGATGGCCGCATCGAAGAATTCGCGCCGCCGCCGCGCCACGCACTACCCAGGACGGGCTGGCGTATCCCGCGCCGCATGCGCAGCGACGAAGGCTCGACGGTGCGGGTGATCGACATGCTGGAAGACACACCATTCTACGAACGCTCGCTGCTGGCCAGCAGCCTGTTCGGCGAGCGTGTGATCAGCATGCATGAGACGCTGAACGTGCCGCGGCTTGCATCGCCTGTCGTGCAGCGCATGCTGCCATTCAGGATGCCGCGCTTCGGTTGATCGCCGGCCGGGGTGGACTGTTGGCCATCGGCAGCGGCCGTCAGTGGCAGGCGTCAGTGGCAGGCGTCAGAAGGGGCTGTCAGTAGCAGCCGTCAATAGCGGCCGGACGGTGTCGACAGCCGCTCGAACAGATCGATCAGCCATTCGCATCGTTCGTCGAAGCTGCGCTTCAAGACCGGGCTCGAGCGCTTGCCTTCCCGGTTCGCGGCCGCGCAGGCATCGGACAGGTAGGCAATCGCCGGCAGCGCAGCATCGCGCGCGCAAGTAGCCGGCAACTGTGCTCGCACCTTGGCCAGGCACAGCAGCGTCAGCTTGCGAGCGCTGCCGACGACGGCACGGCGGTTCACCGAATCCATCGCATGCTCGGATACCACGCTGCCGATCTCCGCATAGATCAGCGCCGCGGCCAGGATCGCGCCACGGCAGTCGCGCGGCAGGTCGGCAATGCCGGTCGCACCCCGCTGGTACAGGCGATCGGCCTCGAGCAGCAGACGGCCGGTGACATTCGCCAGTGCCGGCGTGAACGAAGGCGAGGCCAGCCACTGTTCGGGATCGATGCCTTCTTCGCGCATCCAGGCGCGCGGCAGGTAGAGTCGGCCATTGCGCGCGTCTTCGCCGACATCGCGCGCGATATTGGTCAGCTGCATCGCATTGCCGAGCTCACAAGCACGCGCCAGTGCATGGGGGCTGGTCACGCCCATCACCATCGCCATCATCGCGCCGACGCTGCCGGCCACGCGCGCGCAGTAGTCATGCAGTTCGTCCAGCGTCTCGTAGCGGCGGCCGGCTGCGTCCCATGCGAAGCCTTCGAGCAAGGCCTCGGGCAGCACGCGCGGGATGCGGTAACGATGCACGACCATCGCCATCGCGCGGTCTTCAATAATGTTGCCGGGCTCGCCTGCATAGATCGCATTCAGCCGCTGCTGCAGCACGGGCAGCGCCTGCGGATCGTCCATGTGCTCGTCAATGGCATCGTCGGCGACGCGGCAGAACGCATACAGTGCAATTGCCGGGATGCGCACGCGCTGCGGCAGCAGGCCACTGGCCGCAAAGAAGGACTTGGATCCGCCGCGCATCAGTTCTTCGCAAGCGGCGAGGTCGATGGTCCGCGGGGCCTCGTAGACAGCAGGAATGTCGGGCGTTGCAGACATATCAGTCATGGCGGACATCGCGGGCTTCGGGAATGCTCTCGGCCATCGCGCGTGCCGACATCAGCACGCCCGGCACGCCGGCGCCCGGATGGGTGCTGGCGCCGACCATGTACAGGTTGCGCACGTCTTCACTGTGGTTATGCGGCCGGAACCAGGCGCTCTGCAATAGCACGGGCTCCATGCCGAACGCGGCGCCCCGGTGCGACCACAAGCGGTCATGGAAATCCTGCGGCGTCATGATGCGGCTGGTGACGATGTGCTCGCCGAGCCCCGGCAGCACCGTGCTCTCCAGCGTGCGCTGTATCTTTTGCCGGTAGCCCTCGGCCTCGCGCTGCCAGTCGGTGCCGCTGCCCAGGTGCGGTACCGGCGCCAGCACATAGAAGGCATCGCAGCCGGGTGGCGCGACGTCGGGGTCGGTCGCGCTCGGGCGGTGCAGGTAGAGGCTGTAGTCGTCGGTCAGCTTGAGCTTCCTGAACATGTCATCCAGCAGCTCCTTGTAGCGTGGCCCTAGCATGATCATGTGGTGCGGCACGTCTTCCCAGCGGCGATTGGTGCCGAAGTACCAGACGAACAGGCTCATCGAATACTTGCGGCTGTCGATGCGGCGGTCGGTCCAGTGCGTGCGCTCGTGTGGATCGATCAGGTTGCGGTAGGTCCATGCAGCGTCGCCATTCGAGACCACGATGTCGGCATCCAATACTTCGCCATCCTGCAGCACGACGCCGGTCGCGCGGCGGCCTTCGACGCGGATGCGGGTCACCGGCGCATTCAGGCGAATGTCCACGCCCCGTTCTTCGAGCAGCTTGACCAGTCCCTGGACCAGCGCGCCGGTGCCGCCCATTGCCCAGTGCACGCCCCAGCGACGCTCCAGCGTATTGATCAGGCTGTAGACGCGCGTGACCGAGAACGGATTGCCACCGATCAGCAACGGATGGAAGCTGAACACGATGCGCAGCTTGGGGTCGCGGATGTATTTCGCAACCATCGAATACAGGCTTTCCCAGGCCTGCATGCGCACCATGCTGGGCAGCGCGGCGAGCAGGTCGGTGATGCGATTGAAGCTCTTGTGCCCGAGCTCTTCGAAGCCCAGCCGGTAGGCCTGGTCGGCCGCTTCGATGAAGCGTTCATAGCCGGGCAAGTCAGCGGGATTGAAGCGCGCGATCTCGCGACGCATCGTTTCCTCATCGCCGCTGTAGTCGAACCAGCTGCCGTCGTCGAAGCGCAGCCGGTAGAAGGGCTCCATGCGCTTCAAGGTAATGTCGTCGGCAAACTTGCGGCCGCACAAGGTCCACAGCTCTTCCAGCAGGTGTGGCGCAGTAATGATGGTGGGGCCGGCGTCGAAGGTGAAGCCGTCCTGCCGGTGTACATAGGCGCGGCCGCCGGGGGCGTCGAGCTTGTCGAGCACCTGCACGCGGTAGCCCTTGCAGGACAGGCGGATCGCCGAGGCGAGTCCGCCGAAGCCGGCGCCGATCACGATGGCGGTAGGTGCTGGCATCGCGGGCCTCAATGCAGTAGGCGCGCGAAGACGCCGGTATTGGTCGCGCCGAAGGATTCGAGCGCGATGCGCATCCCGGTAGCAGGGTCGTGCAGGGTCAGGCCGCCGTCGCGCAACAGGATCAGTTCAAACGGTTGGCCGGCACCGAGCCCGAGCAGGCGGCGCTCGCGTGCCATCGCACGTAGCGTGCCGCGCAGGAAGCCTTGCTCGCCCTCGAAGCGCTGCACCAGCTGGCCGGTGGCGACATCGACCGCGGCCACCGAGCCATCAGCGGCATCATCGAAGCGCAGCACACGCAGTTGTTGGATGTCGGCGCTGCCCGGCAAGGCCGCGGGTGCTGCTTGCCAGCGCGCGATGGCGACGGTCGCAATCACGGCGGCCAGCATCAGCAGCACGGCGATCGCCAGTAGTGGCCGGGACCGCGCACCGGCTGCGGTCGCATGGGTGTCTGAGGCGGCGGTGGCCTGCACGGTATGCATCGTGGTCGATGTCCGTCTCAGGCCATCGCCGACGCAGGCATGCGCACCGGGATGCGCTCTTGCGGTTCGATCTCGCCGACCTCGGCCAGGCGCAGGCGCCATGCACGGTGCAGCACCTCGCCGACGGCGACGCCGTCGGGCAAGCAGCGCAGCGAGGGCTGCGGCTTGCCCACATGCCAGGGACGCGCATGCGGCCACAAGTGCAAATAGCCGATACGGTCCGCGCCCTTCAGCTCGAGCGCGATGTCGCCGCTGCCGTCGGCATTGGCTTTCAGGTGGGCTGCGGCGAGCCAGCGCAATGGCAGGTTGAAGCTGACGGTCAGCACGATGCCGATGCGCATCACGATACGCTTGTTGGTCAGGGTGTAAATCGAGGTACGCGCCGACAGTCTGGCCATCAGCGTCAGCAAGCCAAGCGCGATCAACGCCAGCCAGGCCGAGATCATCAAGGGCGCCAGGTTGGCGGCCAGTCCGTCAGCAGTGCGCCAGGACAGCAGCGCCTGCAGCCCGACCATCGCTGTGAAATACACGGTGAGGCGCTTCACATGGAAGGCTTCGATCGCCAGCCTGCGCCAGTCGGGGCTGCCCTGCCACAGGATGTGTTCGCCGGCCGGCAGCCTCTCGGGCAGGCCGGGCACGGCATCCAGTTCATGTTCCGGATAGATCTGCATGGTCAGAACAGCGGTTCCTGGCGCTCCGGCGTCGCGTACAGCGTGCCGGCACCATAGTAGGCAGAGATCTTTTCTTCTTCGAGCATGGTGACCGTGTCGGCATCCTTATGTCCCGGCACATCGGCGAACTGGTGCGCGAGAATCGAATGCACCTTCACACCATCGCCGGTGATACGTGCGAACGGGATCGGCAGCAGCACATCCTTGCCGCTGTCGAGCCGTACCTCGATGTAACGGAACAGCATCTCGGAGCGGTCCAGCCACAGGTCATGCACGCGGCCGGCAACTTCATCATCGGCACCAGTGACGGGCAGGCCACGCGGGTCGACGTCCTGCTTCGCGACCGCATGCTCGGGATTGGCGCGCAGCGGCGTAATCTTCGGTTCGCCATGCGGCGTCAGGTCGGGATGGTCGGCACGCGCATTCCACGCGCCCGGACCCACGCCGGCCAGCAGTGGATTGCCGGTCGGCTCGATCGGCGAGCCTATCCAGCGATGGCGCGGCTGCGCCTGCAGGAACTCGGGCTCTTTCAGCGGGTAGGGCATGACCACTTCCTCGCCATTGGCGAGCTTGTAGGTCTTGGCTCTCGGGATCGGCGGCCAGCCGTCCATCTTCGTGCTGCGGCCGGTACCCGGGTCCAGCGGGTAGCCGTCGCGATGGTTTTCCTGCAGCAGGTAGTACAGCAGGCCTGCGAAGAATGCCCAGAACAGATACAGCACCAGCTGTGCCACATCGACGTATTGCGTGATCGCGCCTGTTCCCATGTTGCGCCTCCTTTTCTTGGTAATGCGTTCGGATCCCGTGCTGGCGATCGCGGCTCGTCGTCAGGCTGACGACGTGATGACGACGGTTAGCGTTTGTTCAGACCGGGAATTCGGCGAGGCCGAATTTGCCGGGCGTTGTTGCAGGTGCTGCGGGTGCTGCATCTGTTGCGGCGGTGCGGCGGGCCAGCGGGCCGATCGCGACCAGTACGAAAAACAGCAAATACATCTCGACGTGATAAACGAAGCTGTAGCCGGTGACCGGGGAGATCAGCGACTCGCCCAGCCAGCCGCTGGTGGCCAGCGCCGACACGGCATCCTTGACCACGCCGCCCAGCGCGACTGATGCGCCGGCTGCCGTGGCCTGCACCGCGCCCCAGGCGCCGAGTGCGAGACCGGCCGAGTCGCCAACCTGCAGGTTCATCGCCATCGTCAGCGTGCCAACCGAGAACAGGCCGCCGCCGACGCCGATCAGGAAGGCACCGGCACGGAACAGATTCGGCGCTTCCAGGGGCGCCGAGAAGATCACCATCGCGAACGCAGGCAGGCCGGCCAGCGCGCCCAGCGCAGCGAGCCGGCTTGCATCTGCGCCGCGCGACAGCATGCGGGCCGCGAGCGCGAAGGCCAGCAGCGCGCCGCAGGCCGTGAGCGCCGTCAGCAGGCTGGTCGCGCCGACGCCAAGGTGCAGGACCTGACCGCCATAAGGTTCGAGGATGATGTCCTGCATGTTGAATGCGCAGGTGCCGAGGCCAACGGTCCACAGGAAGCGGCGTACGCCTGGACGGTTGGCGTACTCGCGCCAGTGCAGGCTGAAGTCATCCTCGGCCGACGGCGCCTTTTTCGCGCGGCTGCGGTTCATCGCTTCCTGCTTCCACAGCGCGTTGATATTCAGTATGACCACGGCCACCGCCGAGCCCTGTACCACTTGCACCAGGCGCAGCGGCGAGAAGTCCGTGAGCAGCCAGCCGAACAACAGGCCGCTGCCGACCAGGCCCAGTAGCAGCATCGTGTACATCAGCGCGACCACGCGCGGCCGGGTCTGTGGCGTGGCGAGGTCAGTGGCCAGCGCGAGGCCGGCGGTCTGCGTGACCTGCATGCCCATGCCGACCATCAGGAAGGACAAGCCGGCGCCGATGCGGCTGACCCAGACCATGCCGGGCTGCGGCTCGGACACGGCCAGCAGACCGAAAGGCATGATGGCGAGGCCGCCGAACAGCAACAGGCTGCCCATCCACAGGTAGGGCAGGCGGCGCAGGCCGAGCGCGGAGCGATGGGTGTCGGAACGGAAGCCGATCAATGCGCGCAGCGGCGCCGACACCAGGGGCAGAGCCACGGACAGCGCGACCCACCATGCCGGCACGCCGAGCTCGACGATCATCACCCGGTTCAGGGTGCCGACCAGCAGCGCCGTGGCGAGTCCGATGGAGAACTGGAACAGGGAAAGCCGTAGCAGCCGGCCCAGCGGGAGGTCCGGCGTTGCTACATCGGCAAAAGGCATCCACCGCGCATCGAGCGACGACGTGAATTTCCGGAATAGTGTCTGCAGCGGCTTCATGGCAGGGCTGGCGCGGCTCCCGGGGCGGGAGCCCCATTGACGGATACGCCCAATGTAGTGCCGGGAAGAAGTCGTGTCAATAAATGCTTACACATTGAATGTAATTTTAAATTGACTCGCGGCGCGGGTTTGGCCATGCTCGAGGCGTGCCGCGATCCGGCACACGGCAGTAAGCAATGCCATTCCTCTTTGGGCGCCAGCAACTTGGCGCTTTTTTTTTGCACTGCAGGGCCGTGCCCCGGGTTTTGCTACTGCCAATGTATTTCGCAGTGTCTGAAGCGCTGCAGCAAGGAGGCGTGGGTTAGCGGGGTGATGGAGGGGGGTCGATACTTTGCTTGCTTTTGAATTTAAAGATTTATATTTAAAAACAAGGATTTGCTAAACAATATCGGTCTGGAAAAGATAATTGCCGAAACCGCGATTTTTGTTGTGCGATGCAATAATTTTTGTTGACAAGGATCTTTCGTCGCGTAAAATCAGCCGCATTGCAGTGCACAAATGAAGCGCCGAACCCTTGACCGGAGAAGACCATGAACCTGAATTTCAACGTTGACCAGCTGTCGAAAGCTACCAAGACCCAGATCGAAACCCAGCTGCAAGCTGTGTCCGGCCTGACCGAGCAAGCGCTGCACACCGTGTCCGGCCTGGTTGAACTGAACATCGCTACCGTCAAGGCATCGCTGGAAGACGCGTCGACCGTGACTCAGGAAGTGCTGTCCGCCAAGGACCCGCAAGCAGCATTCGCTGTCCTGCAATCGCATGCCCAGCCGGCCGCTGACAAGGCTGCTTCTTACGCCCGTCACGTGGCTGCCATCGCCTCGAAAGCTCAGGCTGACCTGGCTGAAGTCGCCAAGGCACGTGCTGCCGAAACCAGTGCCCACGTCAACGCGCTGATCGGCGACCTGACCAAGGCCGCACCGGCCGGTACCGAGTCCTTCGTCGACGCGATGAAGCACGGTGTTGCCAACGCCAACGCCGCTTACGAACAGTTCATCAAGGTCGCGCAGTCCTCGTACGACAAGTACCAGGAACAGATGCATGAGCTGAGCGGCCAGTTCGCACCGGCCGCCAAGGCGGCTGCCAAGCCGAAGAAAGCTGCTGCCTGATTACCGGCCCCGGCTGATAAAAAAGGACTGCGCTGCAGTCCTTTTTTTTCGCCCGCAGCGAAGTCTGCTTTCGTATCCTTTGCCGTGGTTTTGAGCGCTTGCGCGTCGATTGCCATTCAATGGCAGAATTCCCGGACAAATGTCCGTCCGGCCGCAGCGTCGGGTGGACGGCATATTGCGACGACCATGACACAAGAGGGGAGCGAAGGGGAGTGATGAAACGCCTGTTGCCATTGATGTGCCTGCTGTTGGCTTGTAATGCCAATGCCGAGAACTGGTCGCGCTACGCGGGCAGCCGCGACGCGACGATGTATTACGACACCGTGCGCCGCGTCGTCATGAGCGGCATGGCGATCGTGTGGGACTTGCATGATCTTGCAACCGAAGCCAGCGAGCAGGGCAAGTCTTATCGATCGGTGCTCTATCCCACGGAATACAACTGCCGCCACCTGCGCAAGCGCGTGTTGAGTGTCATCAAGATGGGCGGCCGCATGGGAAGCGGGGAGCTGGTGGCTGAAGAGACCGTGGTCGGCGAATGGCGCGATGTCATGCCTTCCAGCGCGGAAGAAAATTTGATGGTGCTTGCGTGTGCCGAGTGAATACGGGCTGAAAACGGGCTGAAAACGCGCTGAAAACGCGTTCACCGGAAATGTGAAATGCAACAGGGGCGCGGGTGGCCATGACTGGCCATCCGCGCCCCTGTATTTTCAGGCGCCCCTGATTACAGGCGCTCGAACACGGCAGCAATACCCTGGCCGCCGCCGATGCACATCGTCACCAGGCCGTAGCGCTTCTGCGTGCGCTGCAGTTCATACAGGCACTTGATGGTGATGATGGTGCCGCTGGCGCCCAGCGGGTGGCCGAGTGCAATCGCGCCGCCGTTCGGGTTGGTGCGTGCCGGATCGAGGTCCAGGCCACGGCAGACACCCAGCGACTGGGCTGCGAAGGCTTCGTTGGATTCGATCACGTCGATCTGGTCCAGCTTCAGGCCAGCGCGCTGCAGGGCGATCTTCACGGCCGGGATCGGGCCGGTACCCATCAGCGACGGCTCGACGCCTGCCACTGCATACGACACCAGGCGCGCCAGCGGCTTGGCGTTGGTACGCTCGGCAGCGCCGGCTTCCATCAGCACGCAGGCAGCCGCGCCATCGTTCAGGCCCGACGCATTGCCGGCGGTGACGGTGCCATCCTGCTTCACGAATGCCGGGCGCAGCGCCGACAGCGATTCGACCGTGGTGCCCGCCTTCGGGTGCTCGTCGGTGTCGAAGCTGACCACGCCCTTGCGGGTCTTCAGTTCAATCGGGACGATCTGCGACTTGAAGTAGCCGGCTTCGATCGCAGCCAGTGCCTTGCGCTGGCTGTCGACGGCGAACTGATCCTGCTCTTCGCGCGTGATGTTGTACAACTTGGCGACGTTCTCGGCGGTGATGCCCATGTGGCCACCGCCGAACGGGTCATTCAGTGCGCCGAGCATCATGTCGACGGCACCGGTGTCGCCCATGCGCGCGCCCCAGCGCGCTGCCGTCAGGTTGTAGGGTGCACGGCTCATGGTTTCCACGCCGCCGCCGATGGCGATGTCGGCGTCGCCGAGCTGGATCGCGTTCGATGCGGTGACGATGGCTTGCAGGCCCGAGCCGCACAGGCGGTTCAGCGTCAGTGCCGCCGATTCCTTCGCCATGCCGGCATTGATGCCCGCCACACGCGAGACGTACATGTCACGCGGTTCGCAATTGATCACGTGGCCGAGCACGATCTGCTGCGCTGCGGCAGCTTCGATGCCGGCGCGCTCGATCGCGGCCTTGATGGCGATGGTCGCCAGTTCGGAGGCGGCCATATCCTTCAGTGAGCCGCCGAAAGTGCCGATGGCGGTACGCGCTGCGCCGACAACGACGACTTCTCTTTGTTGAGCCATGAATTTTCCTTGTAAATTGGTCAATGGTCTGGTGGACCCATGTGCTTGAGCCGCGCCGCGATGGTATACGAAGCCCAGTCGAAGCTCAGTCGCGCATGAGTGTAACCCTCTATGCTGCGCTGCGGAATTCGGATCGGGAAAAAATGGTCTTCCAAAAAATCCAAGGCCATCGGCCATGATCTGGGCCAGAATCGACGCGAAATCTTTCTCCCGTAGGCAGGCTGGTCTGGTATGAAGCGCAATCCCTGGCGGATTCTCTGGTTTTTCCGATTGGCCCTGCCGCTGGCTTTGCTGGCCCAGACGGCCATCAGTGCGCCGCCCACCAACGATGGCGACGAATGCTTCTGGAATCCCGTTACCCGCCAATGCACGCCTGACAACATGCTCTATGCGCAGCCGGTCGATGGCCTTGATGCGCAGCAGACCCGGTTGTTTGACGATGGATTCAAGCAGTTCGGCGCGCCCTGGACCGTGTTCCCGCGCGCCGACGGTGCGTGGGGCCTGGGGCCGTACTTCCATGCCAATACGTGCACCGGCTGCCATGTGAATGTTGGCCGCGGGCTGGTCGATGAACAGGGCAACAAGCCGGTATTCCAGCAACTGGTGCGGCTGTCTGTCGCGCGCGAAGGGAAGGCCGGTGTCATCGATCCGCATCCCGCTTACGACCAGCAACTGCAACCGTTCAGCATCTTCGGCCCGACCCCAGATCCGATATCAGGCGAAGCCGATGTGCGCATCGAATGGCAGTCCGAAAAAGTGGTGCTGGCCGATGGCACGGAAGTCATCCTGCGCAAGCCTGCGCTGAAGATCAGCAACGGCAAGTTCGGCGCAATCGGCGAAGGCGTGATGACATCCTTGCGCAATACACCGGCCTTGTTCGGACTGGGCTATCTCGAAGCCGTCAGTGAACAGGACATCCTCGCGCTGGCCGCGATGCAGAAGACGCAGGGCTACCACGGCCGTCCCAATTACGTCGCCGATGACAGCACCGGCAAGCGCAAGCTCGGCCGTTTCGGATGGAAGGCGAACCAGCCTACGATCAGCCAGCAGGTGGCCGCTGCACACCTGGGCGATATGGGCATCACCAGCTCGCTGTACCCGGATGACGATTGCACGGCCATCGAAACCAAATGCATGGAGACTACCTACAAGCGCGGCAAGCCCGAGCTGGATGACACGTCCTGGCAAGCGGTGAACTTCTTCATGGCCGCGACCGAAGCGCCGCCCCAGCGCAAAAAGAACGACGCGACTGTGCAGCGTGGCGCGAAGCTGTTCCGCGACGCCGCCTGCGCGGTCTGCCATGTGCCCGAGCTGAAGGCGGGCAAATATCCGCGGGTGCCTTCGATCGAAGGCGAGCGCTTCCATGCGTACACCGATTTGCTCCTGCATGACATGGGCGAAGCCCTTGCCGATGGCAGGCCTGATTTCCAGGCTAGCGGACGCGAGTGGCGCACGGCGCCGCTGTGGGGCATCGGCCTGTCGGTGCGCGTCAACGGCAGTTCGGACCTGCTGCATGACGGTCGCGCGCGCAACGTCACCGAGGCCATCCTCTGGCACGGCGGCGATGCAAAAAAATCGCGTGATGCATTCGCCCGCCTGAAACGCGAGGACCGCGAAGCCCTGGTCGCATTCGTGAACTCGCTGTAAACCTGTTTCTTCCCCTTGAATGACTGAAAGCTGAACTGATGTCTTCCCCGACGACCGGACGTGTACCTACGTCCCTGCTGGATATTGAATACCTGGAGTGGAACCCCGCCGGCGCACGTACCGTCGTGCTGGTGCATGGCTGGCCGGATTCGGCGCGCACCTGGTTTGGCATCGCGCCCGTGATGGCGGCTGCCGGCTGGCGCGTAATCGCGCCTTCGCTGCGCGGCTTCGATGGCACACGCTTCCTGGACGCTACGACGCAGCGCAGTGGCGAACTGGTAGCGCTTGGCCGCGACCTGATCGAATTCGTGCAGGCACTGAAGCTCGACCAGCCGGCGCTGGTCGGCCATGACTGGGGCGCGAGAGCAGTGGCGAACGCAGTCGGACTCGTACCGGACCTTGCATCGCAGATGGCGATGGTGTCGGTAGGCTACGGCACCAATGATCCGTCACAGCCTATGCCGTTCGAGCAGGCGCGCTGCTATTGGTATCACTGGTTCATGGCGACGCCGCTGGGCGAGAAGACCGTGCGCGCTGATCCGCGTGGTTTTGCGCG
>JACCDQ010013292.1_pt1 | contig 37273 bp, 38 predicted proteins | sample 7446031 | NCBI WGS metagenome assembly JACCDQ01 (sample SAMN15323442, study PRJNA562643) | freshwater metagenome | isolation source: river surface water | place: USA:Blue River Watershed | collected 2017-08-17 | reverse complement strand
TGTGGTGAAGTCACGCTCATGTCGTCGCGTCCTTGTACACTCAATCACGTGACGCTCGACATCGATCTGACGCGGTCCCTCAAGTCCATCACGCTCAGCGACATCGGCGTCGGCCCCAAGAAGCGCAAGATCCTGTCATCGCGATGAACCAATACCCATTCACCATCAAGCTGCTGGTGCAGCGTCGTCCGCACATGCGCGACGACAATCTCGAAATGGTCATGCACATGGGCACCCGTGTCCTGCGCCAGATCTTTGATGAGATGCGGGTCGATCCGACCGTCGAGCACCTAGCGATGTACTTCCCAGAGCGCTGGATGAACATCGTCGAGGAGCGAAGCCTGTGGGACCGCCTTGCGAAGTACTGCCCCAATCTCAAGAGCGTCGAGATCATGACCCAGTCGGTGTACATCATCCAATGCACCCGTGCTGAGAACATCCTCATCGTGGCGTCTGATGATGAGATCACTCGCAAGAAGGCCGAAGGCGGGTTGACTCAAGAGTCGACTGAAGGTCGGCTGTGGTACAAGAACGTGCATGGCTTCGACTTCAGCAAGCTCACCGTGATGTAACCCGAACCCTGGGTTGTCATCTGACAGGTCGTTTTGCTACAATAGCTCTATGACCTGGAAACTCTACCTAGACGATCTGCGCCCGCCACCCGACGAAACTTGGGTAGTGGCCAGATCCGTGCCCGCCGCGTGGCACTACATCTGCACGTACGGACTGCCACGTGAAATGAGCCTGGATCACGATCTAGGCACTGACGTGGACGCGCCTGTGCTGCTGCACTCCCTCATCGAGGCGTACCTCGATCATGTGGAATCCAATCCGAGCGATGAGCACTTCGCCGGCGTCCGCAACATCAAGTTCAAGGTCCATTCCGCGAATCCAACCGGGTCACGGAACATGGAGCAGCTTTGGGCGAACTTCTTGAGGTGCACCGCATGACAACCCAACGAGCCCCTGGCGCTGAAGCGCACATCAACTGGGCGCACATCGACGGGCCACTGCTGGTCTGCCGTGATGGCACGCTGCACTGGCTGACCGGTGTTGAGAAGCTCTGGGCACGACTCGGCTTCGTGTCGGTGGCGCAGCTCGATGCCAAGTACAACAATGAACCGCAGCGCGGCTGAATCATGAACTACGTCTACAACGACATCGAAGTGAAGCTTACGGGGCGCAAGGCCTCGAAGCCGGGCGTCGGTGGCAAGGTCTCAGTGTTGCACGAGATCACGCCTGCCGACGAGAACAACGGGGACTGGAAGAAGTGGGTGCCGATGCAAGTGCTCTTCCAGATCGAAGAACAACCGAAGCTGCCAGTGCCGATGTCTCGCACGAAGGCCGACGGCTCTGGCTGGGAAGACCTTGGAGCACCCAAATGAGATACATCACTCTGAACACCTTCCAGCTGCTGATCATGACGCTGCTGACGGGTCTGATCGCAGCGGCGCTGTCCGTCTCGTTCTCCATCTACAGCGAGTACCGGCTGCTGCCAGTCGTGACCGTCACCGGCACTGGTGAGTGCATCAAGGTCGTGAACTTCCAGAACGGCCATGCCTTCTCCTGCCCGGACAAGGACGTGCTGCTGCGCCGGTATCGAACCCAGCTCGACGTGCCCCAAAAGGCACCTTGACACCGGGTCTAAATAGGGCCATGACACTCATGGCTCTACGATGAAACGGTACGTCCAACTCAAGTGCTCGACCTGTGCTCGCACCCGCGAATCACTCATCGATCTGAAGTACTACACCACCGACAAGTGCACCATCACACTCGGTTGTGAAGGACGACTGTCGCCAGTTGGCTACACCAGCGACGGCACCACGCTGCTCGGGGTTCCGCCAACTGGGCTCACGAACTGGTATCCACGGGCCACTGAGACCGTCGACGGTGTTGTCCGTCCGGCTCAGTACGTGAACGGCACCGTCACCTCCTTGAGCACCCCTGAGCTGTACGACACGGGGACAGGGACCAAGCGGCAGTTCGTTCTCGCAGTCTCAGACACGAGCCTTGGGTACACCCCGAACTCGACCGCCACGGTGACGTTGAACTTCGTCGCTGAGCAGCAGGTCGCCAAGGACTACCGTCAGTACACCTACCGGAAGACGGGCTCGATCACCACAGTGAACGGCGTCGAGGATGGCACCGCAAAGAAGGTGCTGCGGTACGACATCACCGGCACGAATCCAGATCTGGTGGACGTGTACGTTGACGGGGTGAAGCGATCGCGTGGAACGGGTGCCAATCAGTACCAGCTGTACGATGGAACGGTGAGCTCACCAGTGCCGCCAAACACGGTGCTCTTCAACACCGCGATCACTGGCACCCTGTCACAGATTGATGTGGTCGTGACGAAGGCTCCAACCCTGACGACCCTTGCGCTGACCTTCAACCGCGCCATTGACGACGAAGCTCGAGTCGGAACCGGGGCTTGGGAAGGCGTTGATGCGGTTCGGAACCAGGTGAATCACCAGCGATGGAGTCTGTTCTACTGCGACGTGACGGAGCTCGGGACGCTTCCAATGGACCTGAAGCTGCGCTTGGACCCAAACACGCCAAGCACCATTCACAACACCACCACTAGCACGCTCAACCCAGCCTGGGCGGTCATTCTGTTGTCGAACACGAAGCTCTACACCGAGCTCGATCGGCTGCGCGCCAAGCACGTGCCCCTCAGCGCCCTGAGTTCGAGTTCAGCCACGAACTATCTCGTTGTAAAGTACCTTGATGGGGAACGTCAGGTGCTGCTGACCGAAACGATGGCCGTTGACGTCTTCCCACCGTATGAAGTGCTCCGTTGGCAAGCTGCTACTCGTCGAACCACTGGGTTGACGGGTAACACCGAGGCCGCGGTCTTGGACAACATTCTCATCGTAGGACCCGATGCATGATTACACCTCCAGCAACTGTTGCAAGCTTCTACACGGTCCTGTTTGAGCGCCCGGGGGCGCAGGAACTGATGAAGATCATCGCACCTATGAAGGGTGGCGACATTGAGCAGGTGCTGATCACTTCACTGGACATCGGCACCGATCTGCAGGCGATGGAGGAGCTTCAGCAGAGCGTCACCACCGTCATGGAACGAGCAGGTGAACCGTACGACAGCACCATCACCTTCAATCCGCTGTACCTCCCAATGGATCCAGCAACGTTGGAGGAGAAGCTTGAGGTTGACACTGAAGGCACGATCGTCTCAGTTGATGGCTTCACCAATCCATTCATCGCGATGAGCTTGCAGGTCGCAAGCGAGTCCTGCCCTGATGTTGTGGACGCGAAGGTCTGCTACAAGCAGTTCATGCTGCCACCATACAATGAAATCCTGACGGAGGCCTCCGTATCATGATGTTCGCAACTCCAGTGCGCTATCGGTACGCTACGAACCTGAAGCTCAGCTCAATCGGCCACACTCCAGTTTCAAGCGTGTTCCCGAACATCGAGGACATCGTGATGAGCTCGCGTGAGTTCACGGACTTCAACGAGGCGGTGACCTCAGCGAACGAGTTCGTGGCTGAGCTGACGGTGAGCATGAACACCGCAACGGCGGCGGACAAGTACAAGATGATCAGCGAGATCAACCCCAAGTTCACGGGCAAGGAAACGATCTCGAAGGACTGGGCGGACCTCGAGGTCGCCAAGCTATGGATCATTGACGCGGTGCGTCAGGCCTCGCACCCTGGCCCGATGTTGGCCGTTGCGCTGACTCAGCTCCTCGAAGTTCCTGAGACGCCGGTCGCAATGAACTGACCCAGTCCCTTGCTTGGGACGCCTCTCGTTACAGTTGTCGTACAATGCTGTTACGACTTACCAACCACAGAGGTGCACATGCGCGAACTCTCCAATACCGTCTCCGCCGACAAGCCGAACACCAAGTTCCGCGACATTCAGGACATCCTGAAGGATCCAATCCTGAAGGCGAAGCTGAACAATCTCGTCGACGAAGCGGTGCGCTGCAAGCAACGCATCTACGGCGAGCAGCAGGCCATCAAGGACCTGCGTGATGTGGCTCGGAACGACGTGTCCCTGAATCCGAAGCACTTCAACTACTATGTCGCGATGGTCTTCAACAACGACTACGCGGCCCGCAAGGAAGACGTGGACCAGCTCAGCACGCTGATCGACTCGGTGCTCGCGCTCGGCCTGCACGATGACGCTCCTGGCGGCGATGACGACTGATCTCGTCGGGTACAAGCTCTTTCGGCTTCGGAAGGACGGGTCACTTGGCCCGTTGTTCATCAACAAGACGCTTCGGCTGGAGGTTGGTGGAACGTACGAAGCCGAAGCGCATCGCACCAAGGGCTACGCCTTCCGGCCAGGTTGGCATCTGTGCAAGACCATGTCGGCACCGCACCTGTCCAAGACTGGGCGCGTGTGGGCGAAGGTTATGGCGTATGATACGACTGAGTACCCCCGCCCTGAGTCTCAAGGTGGGGCTTGGCTGTTGGCGAACCGAATCACCATTCTTGAACTTGCATGACGACTTCCTACATCAGCTCGACAACCGACTGGGACACCGACCAAGTGATGGTCTGGGAGCGTCCAGTTGAAGGTGGACCACGAACCCTGCAGCTGCACAAGCCACTGCGGTACTTCTACGTGCCGGATCCTGAAGGCACGTACACCTCCATCGATGGTCGCCAACTCAAGCGCATTGACTGCGACACGAAGGACGAGCTGACTGAGCTGCTGAAGCGGTATCGTGACAAGTACGAGTCGGACTTCCAGCCTGAAGCTCGGGTCCTGATGGACAAGTACTACGGTCGGCCGACGCCGATCGTGCACTATGCGTTCCTCGACATCGAGGTCGACTACAACTCCAAGCTTGGCTTCAGCTCCCCTGAGAATCCGTACGCGCCAATCAACGCGATCACGATCTACCAGTCGTGGACCCGTGAGTACCTCACGTACGCGGTGCCACCCAAGGGCTGGAAGGGCACCGAAGAATCACTGCAGGCGGAGATCAACAAGCTCTGGGAAGAGCACAAGCTCGCCTTCAAGCCGAATGTCACGATCTGCAAGACTGAACGTGACTTGCTGCTGTACATGCTCGGCGACATCGAAGACGCTGACATCATCAGCGGCTGGAACTCAGAGTTCTTCGACAACCCGTACATCATCAAGCGCCTCGAGCGAGTGCTCGGCAAGAAGGCACTGGCGGGCATGTGCTTCAAGGGCGCCCCGCTCCCGAAGGAGCGGATCGTGCAGCGCTTCGGATCGCCAGCCATCACGTACACCTTGTACGGCCGGACCCATCTGGACTACTTGGACCTCTTCAAGAAGTTCACCTTCGAAGGTCGGGTCTCGTACTCGTTGGCGAACATCGCCGCCGAAGAACTGGACGTCCCGAAGCTGGACTATCCCGGCACACTGGAGCAGCTCTACAACCGTGACTTCGCGCACTTCATCACGTACAACGCACGTGACGTTGAAGTGCTTGTGAAGCTCGATGTGAAGTTCAAGCTCATGCAGCTCGTGAACCAGATGGCGCACGAGAACACCGTGCCGTTCATGGCGATTCTGGGCACGGTGCGATACGTCGAGACGGGCATCACGAACCGTGCGCACAACGTGCACAACAAGATCGTGCTCGACAAGCGCATGGGCACGACCAAGAACAAGAAGGTCGAAGGCGCGGTGGTGATGACGCCCTTCGCCGGGCTGTGGGAGTGGCTGGGTTCAGTGGACATCACGTCACTGTACCCGTCCGTGATCCGTGCGCTGAACATGTCGATCGAGACGTTCGTCGGCCAATTCGTCGACGAAGAAGCAGCATGGGCTGGCATTCGCAAGAAGGACCACAACGACTGGACGTTGGTCATGGCCGATGACACGGCCATGACGTTGACGGGTGCCAAGTGGCATGAGTGGCTGCGTGAGATGAACTGCGCGGTCTCGGCCTTCGGCACGGTGTTCGATCAGAACGTGGCGGGCATGGTGGCCGACACACTGACATTCTGGTTCAGCGAACGGGTGCGGCTCAATGCGGAGAAGAAGAAGTACACCAAGCTCGCGAAGGAAGAGAAGGATCCAGAGAAGAAGGCTGAGTACCAACGGCAAGCTGATCACTATGACCTGCTGCAGCTCACCAAGAAGATCCAGTTGAACTCGACCTATGGTGCCTTGCTGAACGAAGCCTTCCGCTTCGGACGTCGTGAAATCGGCGCCTCGGTGACGGGCACTGGTCGTCAGATCAGCACGCACATGGCGCAGACCATTGCCACCGTCATCAGTGGTCGTCCATGTGAGCTGCGCAAGCGGTTCGCACCTGGCACGCACGATGTGGACGAGAACGAGCTGCGCTCGAAGGCAGACGATTGGTTGTTCAAGAAGTCACTGCCTGCTCCAGCCAAGAGCACTGAACCGTACGCACGTGCCTTGAAGAACGGGAACATCAGGGCGCTGTCTGACCTGCTGCCGACTGAGCTTGAGTTGGAGCTCAAGAAGAACCCGGACTCTGGTGAAATGGAGCTTGGCCCGACGGGTGCCGTGTACTTCCCAGTCTTCACTGACGTGGAAGAGCACGCGGACGTCATCATCTATGGCGACACGGACTCGTGCTACTTCAAGACGAACGGGGTGAACTACGAGGATGCGGTGCAGAAGGCTGATGCCATCGCGGCACAGACGAATGCGACCTTCCCAGCGTTCATGGCCGAGGCCTTCAACTGTACCGAGGGTCGTGAAAAGCTCATCAAGGCGGCTCGTGAAGTCGTGGCTGAGCGCGGACTGTTCATGTTTGCCAAGAAGAAGTACACCTTGCGGGTCGTGAACTTGGACGGTGCCGATCTGCGCGACAAGCCGAAGCTGAAGTCCATGGGTTCGGAGATCAAGAAGGCGGACACCCCGAAGATCGTTCAGGACTTCCTCAAGGACCTGATGGACCTGGTGCTGACGGGCAAGGAGTACAAGACCATGGAGGAGTTCGTGAACTCGCACCGTGGCGAGCTCCTTGGGCCTGGCGTCGACATTCTGGCACTGGCGCCGTCGAAGCAGGTGAACAACTTGGACGCGTACTACGCGGAGTACAAGCGCACGGAGAAGGTCAAGCGTGGCAAGATGAAGACCTGTCCTGGCCACGTTCGAGCCGCGATCAACTACAACGAGATGATCGAGCAGTTCGAGCCAGGTGGTGCCAAGCCGCTGAAGGCCGGTGACAAGGCCGCGATTCTGTACCTCAAGCCGAACCAGTTCAACATGAAGTCGATTGGCTTCCCGGCCGATCTTCAGCACCTGCCCGAGTGGTTCAATGAGAACTTCAAGGTCGATCTGAAGCTCACCGAAGAGAAGATGGTCGACTCCAAGATTGACGGCATCTTCGAGGCCCTTGGGTACGAGGTGCCGACCTTGCAGCGCTCCTTCCTAGGAACCATGTTCACGTTCTGACCACCTTGTTACAATCACATCATGAAACTTTCACAAACCGACATCTTGAAGATCCGTGGTGCCCTCATGGCGGCCCGGACTGCTGGCATCAACTCAGTCGTGCTCACTGGCGGGTACGTGGCTGGAGTGCATGAGAAGCACATCGCCGCAATCTTCAGCACCTTGCAGCTGGAGCTTGATCCAGCAATCAGCATCGGCCTGGCGAAGCTCACGGACCTCGAAAAGCGGCTGTCGCTCTTCGGTGAAGTTGAGGTCGAAGGTGAGCTGAACGCGAACAACAAGATGTGCAAGCTCGCGATTCGTGGCAAGGGTGGTCGTATCGACTACCGCTGCAGTGATGAGCGACTGATCACGTACCCGAAGTCGAACGCCGATGAAGCGGGGATCGTGATCAAAGTCACGAAGCCGGAGGTCGCGCTCCTGTCGAAGGGTGCCAAGACCCTGAGCACCGAGCACCTGACGCTCCAAATCAAGCGTGACGGTACCGTGCACTTCGAGTGCCACGACACCAATCAAGACGAGTTCCAGATGGATCTCGAAACGCAGGCCGAGTTCATTGACGATGTGTACCCGTACGTGAACCCGTTTGATGTCTCAGCTGGTGGCGTGTTCCTGCCACTGCTCGAGAACATGGTGAAGGAAGCTGACGAAGCTGAGCTCATCGTGATGAAGACAGGGAACATCAACCTGCGAGTCCACGGACACGATGTGTTCGCGGTTCCACGAATTCAACATGGAGAATGACATGGACGACAATGAGAAGAACCGGGCCGAGTACGTTGCTCGACTCGAAGCACAATTCCAGCACGCGCAGTCTGAGCTGGCCAAGTACCGCGAGATCGCTGAGAAGTGGCAGCCAGTGCTGCACGCTGAGATCAGCACAACCGACAAGCAGGTGCGCTTCACACTCTCCTTCGGTGGCAAGCGCTCAACTGCAACCGTTCAGCTGAACGTGCTTCAGCAGACGGACGTGACCACCGCCACGTCGGCGATCGTGGACGCGCTGGTGCAGAGCAACGTCGCCGATCGACTGCGTGAGATGGTGCTGCCTGAAGTGCAGCGCATTCAGCCGTCGCTCAAGGCCATCGGCAACGCGGGGCAGTGGTAATGAAGTGGCTCAAGAAACTCCTAGGGGCGAAGGAGCCGACGGCGGCTGAGCAGCTCTTGAGCACTCGCGACGCGTTCATGGCCGCTCAAGAAGGACTCGACACGCCTTGGGCGATGTTCGAGGTCATGGGCTTCGAGCCGAACGGGCAGATCCGTGTCGAGTTCAACTGGAACGAGACCTTCATCAAGCGCATTCAGGAGCTCGGCTTCCATGCCGAAACTCCGGAGGACAGTGTCCAGCTGTTCTTCTATGCCAGCCAGATGAAGCCCACTGAACTGTCGGGTGGCGACGATACGGTGCAAGCCGATGAGACGCCGCAGTTGAGCTCACCAGCGAATCGGGTGGTCGTATGAAGCGCATGGTCGTTGACATCTCCAATCTCTTCTGGCGGTCCGTGTCAGCTCAACAGCGGTACGGTCCAGCCGATGCTGGTGACTCCGCTGGTCTTGGGCTGCACATGTCCCTGATGTCGCTCCGCAAGCACTGGAACTACATCCAGCCAGACAAGCTCGCGGTTGTCTTCGAAGGCAAGGAGAACTGGCGCAAGGCGTACACCCGCTCCGAGGAGTGCTACTCCAAGCGGCTGTACAAGGGGAACCGAGTTGCGGACCCTGGCATGGCGGTGCTGTTCGACGTGATGAAGGCGTTCGAGGACCTGGTGCGTGAGCACACGAACATCGTGACCCTGCAGCACCCAATGCTCGAAGGCGATGATCTGATCGGCGGGTACGCTCAGCACTTCAGTGCCTTGGGCGACGAGGTCATGATCCTGTCGGGTGACAAGGACTTCGTGCAGCTGCTCGGCGGCGATGGTCGCATCAAGCTCCTGAACCCCGATGACGGCAAGGAGCGGACGTTGACTGGGGTCTGTGACGTCGACGATGCTGGGTACTTCATGTTCGAGAAGTGCATGCGCGGCGACTCTGGTGACAACGTGCTGCCAGCGTTTCCACGGGTCCGGAAGACGAAGCTGTACAAGGCCTATGGGGTCAAGGACGGCAAGGTCGATCCAGCACTGGCGGACTCATTCGAGATGAGCAACCTGCTGAACAGCCAGTGGGAGTTCATTGACCCTGAGTCGGGTGACAAGCGCATGATGTCGGTGGAGCGGATGTTCGAAGAGAATCATCTGCTCATGAACCTCGCTGCCCAGCCCGCCCACGTGCGAGCCAAGATCACCGAGGTCATCGAACATGAGAGCGAGAACCACGGGACCTTCAACTTCTTCAAGTTCAACCAGTTCCTCGGGAAGTACGAGCTGAAGCAGATTGCGGACCGTGCCAGTGACTTCGTCCCGATGTTCAGTGGCAAACTGCCCCAAGGTGAAACAGCTGCGCAGTCGAAGGTGCGGAAGCTGGCAGACAAGCTGTCTGGGTTCAACTTCTAAGGCCTGGTTACAATTTCCGGTGCCGTTACGGTATAGGGATGTTAAGCTGTCGTCAGAAGCTTAAAATCTCTTTTGTCGTAACCCACTGGAGAACCTCCATGACCACAGCCACGAACGCCCGCGCTCCCCTCACCGAAGAAGTCCTGATCTTCGCCTACACCCTGGCCATGGCCGCGGTGGGCGGGAACATGACGCACGAGAAGTGGCGTGCCCTGCCTGAAGCCACTCGCGAATCGCTCTGCAGCCGCATGAACGCGGTGCTCGAACGCGGTGAGAACTTCGCCACTCGCTCGGTGCTCTGGCCGGTCCTGAACAAGGGCCCGCTCGAGGCGAACGAACTCGGCTCCGCTCGCAAGATCGCCGTCGCATACAAGGTCGGCTTCATCTCCTTCGAGACGATGTCGACCCTGCTGGCGGCGCACTTCGGCCGCCCTGAAGGTGACGAGGTCCTGACTGCCTCGCTCGCCGAAAAGACTGGTCGCTGAGCCAGCGCGCTTCAGGTTGTTGATTGCTCCGAACCCTGTAAATAGAGTGCGGCTTCGTCCGCACAAAGGGTTCGGGCAGACATGTCGTCTCCCCGGTAAATCGTTCACGATCACCCGCAAGGAGAGACAACATGGCAAACACAATCGAAAAGCGCGCAACGGACCTCAAGCACGTCTTCCTCATCGACTGGAATGACGACGGGTTGCTGAAGGAAGTTGCAGTCGTGATGGAAACGCAGGACGGCACCCTCTTCGGGATTGAAGTCGACAAGCTGCATCCGATCGACAAGGCGCGTCTGAAGAAGGTCATCACCTCGGTTCACGCCGACAAGTACCCGCTCTGGGAACTGCTGGCACAAGGTCGTCTGAACAACGGGCTGAATGCACTCGACTTCTTCCACCAGAACTACGTCAAGGTCAAGCGTCCTCGCGGCGCCGTGATTGGCGGCGGTCTTGCCCAGGTGCAACTTGACCTGGACGATGGCCGACAGATTGGTTCTTCGTTCAGTGATCCTCGCGGCGCGGCGATCGCAAACGAAGTTCCGAAGATGTAAACGATCGACCCGATCGCTCAGCGGGGTCGCTTCGGCGACCCTCTTTTGTCTCCGGCACCAACACAGAAAGGAACAACCCGAGCCGAGGCACCTCATGTATAATGGTCCATCTCTGACCAATAGCCAGACGGGCAGACATGCTCGCCAACTAACACTAAGGAGTAAACACATGTACAAGATCCACGCAGCCCTTCTGGTTGTTCTTGCTCTTGTTTGTACAACGGTCGTCAAGCTCACGGGCTTGCTTCCAACCCCAACCGCGAACATCGTGCTCGCGGAAAAGTCCGACGTCGTCCAAGGTGGCCAAGCCGCCGTCTTGGTGCCAAACGACCTGTCGTCGTCTCAACACGCGGTTCTAAATCACGCGTACGTTCAGGCCAAGGCCGACGGTCACCCGAACCCGGAGATCGTGCAAGGCGTACTGCTGCAGGAATCGAAGGCCGGCGGTCTGGCCTCGTACAAGGTCGCCGGAAACAAGGGCGACGAGTACTTCGGTCTCGGTCAGCTCAAACTTGGCGCGACTCGCGAGGTCATGAGCGCATACCCCGCGCTCTGGTCGAAGTACAAGTTTCAGACGCGTACCGACGACGAGCTGAAGGCGAACCTGATTCTGAACCCAACGTTCAACATCGAGATCACCTCCAAGTACCTGCGAATCCTGCAAACACGGTACGGGTTCAAGGGACGTGAGCTGCTGAACGCCTACAACCGCGGGCCTGGCGGTGTCAAGCTGGTCGGCAATGACTGGCACTATGCGATCGGCGCTGAAGCCAAGCTCGCTGAAGCCAAGCGAAAGGGAAAGCTATGACGAAGTTCGTTCCTGGTGAGACACGGCGCTCGATCTTCCACATGACACCGGAGGAGCGCAAGGCGATCATGGACGCGAACCCACCGGAGATCACAGGCATCCACGGAGCGAACGCATACTTCGACTGGTCGTGGATGGGCTGCGGCTTTGGTCAGCTTTCGTTCCATGTTGATTCGGACACGGGGCGCATCACCTGCATGGATGAGTGCATGGGCCGTGATCGCGTTCGTGTCCTGCTGCACGCGTTGGCTGACCACATCGCTGACAATGCGGTGCTGGAAGGTGACGAGGTGTAACGGTTCTCCGTGATCCCGAGATCGTGATATGATGCCATCATGAACACACCGCCCCTCAAGCTCAAGTGGAAGATCGCTGCACCGCCGACCGGCAAGTACCGCTCTTTCGACAAGCGCAGCTGGCCGTCAGCGAACCACGAGAACGGTCGGCCTGCTGTCATGATCTCATGCGATGACAGCTACGTCCCCGCGAACGTGAAGACCGGTTCGCACGGCCCGCTCGCTGTTCGCATCGCGGACTGGAGCATGCCGACGGATCCTGAAGCTGCTCGCTGGCAGTGGCGGAAGCTGAAGGGCACGTTCGCAACGCTGGACGAAGCGAAGCGTGCTGCGCAAGCGGTCCTCGCGAAGCACCCCGAGTTTTGGCCTGGAGATGAGCAATGAGCTACGTTCAAGTCCCCCGCGAGCAGTTCATCGCACGCCTCACCGAGTGCGGCTTTCACCCGGACGAGACGCAGGAAGGTGGCGAGCTGGTCGTGATTCGCCCGCACCACAACGACGGAACGATGTTCGTGAAGATCTTCACCACGCTCCCGAAGGCTGGTGGTGATGTCCGCGCCAAGGGTGCTGACGCAATCCGTGTCGTGCTGATCTTCAAGAACGGCGATCGCTCTGGTTGCCTCATGAAGCTGCCCAAGGTTCTTCGCACCGGTTCGGCCGAGGCCGTGATCGAGCGCACCATCGAACGTGCTCGTGAAGCCTACGCTGAAGCCAATCGTCGTCACAATGAGCGTGTTCTCACTCGCCGCTCGCGTGAAGCCCTCGAAGTCAATCGCTCAAGGAACTGAATCATGTGGCTGTTCATTATCTTTGGGGTGCTTGTCGCGCTTCTGCTCGTGTCGCTTGGCATGTCGCTGTACTACGGGTACAAGGATCCGTCGAGCCTGCCACCCGCCTTCCCGAACCAAACCGACGCTGACATCTACAAGGGGCTCTAAATGGCCGTGAAACGCATCTGCACCCGCACCTTCGCGGTGGCCATGATTTACGACCCGCTGCCGATGACCCTGCCCGCGAAGCCCTTCGACTCGTGCAGCCACGAAGCAATCGTTGCCGCGTACGCGGACCGGTATGGCAATGACCTGATCGCGCTGACCACGTACGACGTCGCCACCATCGATGTCGACGGCGATCGGTATCACTCCGAGCCCATGAACTCGCGCCGCTGGAGCAAGGCATGAACGACAAGTGCCCGAAGACCTGGGCCTATCGCGGCCCGTCCAAGAAACAGATCGAAGCGATGGAACGCGCCGCGTTTCTGAGAAAGCTTCGGAAGTCGAAGTACTAGAGCACCTCCTCGGTGCACCAGACAAAGGCCGGTTCATCCGGCCTTTTTCGTTTGAGGAGACATACACCGCACCATCGCAATGTCTCTGACGCCATCTGAGTGTCGCCACCGTTACAGGTTGGTGATTTCCAGCCATTCAGCCAAGGTCTAAATACGGAACTTCGACGTGGCTGCACAATGGCAAAAGACTACTTCCTTCCGTACCAAGACCTGACGAACCTGATTCCGCAGAATCTGCGCAATCCGACGGTCAAGTCCTTGATGGACAACCTGTTCACTCGGTTCATGACTCAGAACGAGTCGGTGCCGATGTACGGGTACATCGGTCGCAAGCCGTCGAACACGGATGACGACACTCCAAAGATCCCGCAGCCGACCGTCGAGCGCGATGTCAATGCGCTCATTCCAGTGTTCTCCTTCAAGGTCGGCCAAGAGACCTTCTCCTTCACGCCGCAGGACCTGATCCGCAAGGCGGAGGTGCTTGGTGTTTCTGAGGAGCAGGACACCTGGCTGTACTCGCAAGGAAACAACTACGCACCACCGATCGACTACGACCGGTTCGCGAACTTCTTCAACTACTACTGGATCGCGAAGGCGATGCCATCAGTGGTCGACATGCCGTGGAACCCATCACTGGAGCCTGAGTACTTCGTGATGTCGCCGCCGAAGCTGACCGATCTGGACAAGCTGAACGTGCGCGTCGCCACTACCACACCAATCGTGCTCACGGGTTCAGGATACTACGAGCAGACGTGGACGGTGCACTTCACCTCGCCAACGACCTTCACCGTCACTGCGAATGGTCCGCTTGATGGCATCACCGCCAGCGAGCAAGTCCAAGGGCCGTTCACGCTGCCGACGCTCGCCGATGTTGCTGAACCAGGTCCGTACCCGACCTCCGTCTTCCCTGTCGCCTTCATGGTCGCCAGCTCGGCGCAGCCGCTGCTGACCTTCAACATCGTGCGTGATGTGATGCTCGACAACTCGGGTGGTCCATACGCGTACGAGGGCTTTGCAACTGGTGATGAGTTCCTCATCACGGCTCCGTTCCTGTCCAGCACGTACACGGTGGCCTTCACTGGCGGTCCTGGTCAGAAGGGCAAGATCCAAGCAGTTGACTCGCTTGATGTGTACCAGACGATTGACGGCCAAGTGCTTGAGCCGAACGATCGAGTCCTGGTGCGCCATGGTTCTGCGCTGGTTCAGGGCATCTACATCGTCTCCGCTGGCGCCTGGTCTCGCGCTCCTGACTTCACCGTTGGCGTTGGTGGTACTGCGGCCGTCGGTGCTCGAGTGTTCGTGACGGACGGCTCTCAAGCGAACAAGCTGTACGTGTCAATCGCCGGCTCGGGTGGCTACGGCTGGGTGCTTGACGCCACCACCACGGTGAGCAACACCAGTGACTGGCAGGAAGGGAACTTCTGGGTGCATCGCGAAGACGTCGTTGCCACTGGTGCCGATCTGTCGAAGGTCATCCAAGCGGCACGTCCGATCATCGAGTACTCTGCAAACCTGCAGCTGAACAAGCGGGTTGGTACAGATGGTCTCCCAACCGGCTCAGGTGGCACCCAGTACGAACAGAGCAAGACTGAGTTCAACCAGCTGCCGCTGTTCGATCTGTACCGCTACGATGGCACGCACTCGAAGAAGGTGTCACCGCTCTTCTTCTACGTGGAAGATCCGACCGCTGACATCGATTCAGTGCTGCAGCGGCGCATCAAGCGCTCGACGAACGCCAGCACCGACTACCTGTTCGATCATGGCATGGTGGACGGTGAAAGCCTGCTGTTCTACAAGGACCTCAACGGTCTGCTGCACACCATCTGGCACCCTGGATATACGCAAAGCACTGTGCTGGACCAAGAGTTCAGCGGCACTGGAAACGGTGTGCTCAATGTGACCGTTGGCACGGATGCTTTCAGTGCTCAGCAGATCTGGACGCTGACGGCTACTTCAGCCACCACCTTCTCGGTCACCGGGTCAAAGACCAAGGTCATGCCAGCGCCACTGGATGTGCTGACCGTTGGTACCCCGTACAACTGCGGCCTGTTCAACGCGACCATCACCGCAGGCAGCACTCCATTTGTTGTTGGTGACACCTTCAGCTTCCGACTCGGAAACTTCGAGACGACCCGCTACGTCTATCGTGACGCTGATCAGCAGCTGTACGATCTGTACGGCGGTCCTGCATTGGACGTGAACGGGGTCGGTGCATGGCAGGTGCCTCGCATGTTCTTCAACAACGTCGCCGCTGAGAACAGCGGAGAGGTTCCAGAGGGCACGCTGTACAGCCACTTCCGTGGCATCCTGGCGAACCAGCTGCAGACCACCGATCAGAACAAGGCGTTTGGCGGATCCATCAAGCTGTGGGGCGAACAGCAGAACTTGCTCGCAGCCCTGTTGATGGAACGTGACCTGACCCCGATCAGCATGATCGATCTGGCTCAACAGCAGTACGAAGTGGGTCTGAACACGATCACTGACATCTACCTGTCGAACATCCTGAAGTACTTCGCGAACGTTGAGGTGCTGTCCGCTCCGGCTGACGTGGCCGAGCTCGTCGACTGGCTGCTGCAGATTCGTGCCAAGGACAATGATGTTCGCACCGTGTTGTACGACAGCACTTCGCCGGTGGTCGGCTTCCCAGCAACCCTGCCACAACTCGGTGTCACACCGCTGGTGGCACCTCAGGTCGTGTTCGACGATGAGCTGGGTGTCGAGCTGTTCCAGCACCATGATGGTCACCTGAGCTCGCTGTACGCACAGACCCCTGAGTTCCGTGACCAATTCGTCTCTTCGAACACCACGATTCTTCGCTCGGACGGCACCACCACGTCAGCGGTCGGTTCATACACGACCACCATGCCAGCACTCCCGTACAAGGGGCAGCTGTGGATGTACCCAGGCTCGGACACCGAGTACCGCGTGTTCGACGTGGTGGGTGACACGAATGTGGCACCACCGGCCAGTGGTCTGAATGTTGGTGACTACTGGTACGACCGTCCATCGAATCTGCTGTACAAGTGGAATGGCTCTGGTTGGACTGCAGAACCAAACATGTTGGCACCATGGGTCGTGATCGACGTCGCTGAGCTCCTGAACGACGTCATCACCGAGATCGAGAACCGCCTCTACCTCGGCATCAATGCCCAACAGCGCACGTACTTCTCAGCAAGCGACGTGGCGAACGGCGTCACTGGTCCGCTGAGCACCTATCTGGAGCGTGAGCTGAACACATGGGCGGTGCAGCGCGGCTTTGACCCAACTGCCCCTGACTACGTGCCAGGCGACGCGTTCACTTGGAACTATTCATCCTCCCCAATCATCACCTTTGCGCCACTTGGGCTGCCATCGGTTCCAGCTCGCTGGTTTGACGTGCTGCAAGCGCACCAAGCGACCGTCGCTGGGGTGTTGCCAACCGCACGTCCAAACATTGAGCCTTGGAAGCTGCTTGGGAACGCCACCAAGCCTGGTACCTGGGACGCCACCTACAAGGCGACCGTCACTCCGAACGACATCACGAATGATGCGCTGACGGATGGTGGTGTGTACCACACTGGTCAGACTGCGAAGGTGGTGAAGTACTCGGCCACCACAATCACGACCACACTCACCGGGCTGCCAACAATCGACGGTGTGACCCTCGTCGCTGGTGATGTGGTGCTGCTCGTCTCTGAGACCGCATCGCAGAACAATGGACTCTGGGCCGTGTCATCGGGTGGTTGGACCCGCGCCTCCACCCCAACGCTGATCAACACGGTGGTGGCGATCACGAATGGCACACTGTTCTCGGGTACTCAATGGGTGCTGACGGCGAACGTCGCCACGGTGAACACCAGCCCAGCTCCGTACTCGCAGGTTCGTCTGTGGAAGAGCACAATGTGGACCGCCATTCAAGCGGCACGCCCGACCCTGAAGCTGTCGGTGGACACGAACCGCGATGCGCTGCTGCCACCGTATGTGTCATCAACACTGCCTTGGTCGGCAAATGCACTGACCACCTTCATGCCGGTCTACGCTGACGCCCCATATCAGTACGGTCAGTCGTCGCCAGTCGAGACGGTGTGGGAAAAGTCCATGTCGTACCGGTACTCACTGGCACGAGCCCTGTTCCGCAAGGATCCGCTGTCGTTCCTTGGCAACTGCTGGGGCTTCGAATGGCAGAGCGTTGATGGTATCCTGTACGATGGCTACGACATCACGGTGCCTGGTCACCCTCGCTTCCGCCTGCATGGTCAGTCGACAAACACTCAGACGCGTGTCACTCCGTTCACCACAACGCTGATCACTGGTCCAGCTGCGTACACGCTGACGATCACGCATGACGGGTACACCGCCAGCCGCGGCCAAAGCTTCTCAGTGCGTGATCAGAATGGCGTGCTCATTGGGTACCTGACGGAAGGCGTCACCAGTACGCTCACTGGTTCAGGGTACACGCTCACCAGTGTTCGCATTGAAGACGAAGGCAAGCCATTCCGTGTTGGTGACACCTTCACGGTGTCAGGCAATGCGAACGGCTCTGGACTGTCAGCCACGTTCTCGCCAACGCTGTACTACAAGATCCTCGGCTTCGGGCAGACGTTCGCTCATGCACTGCGCACCGCCAGCATCGACACCAACCAAGGCTACGCCATGGAGGCGTATCGTGGCTGGGACGTGAACCTCGGCTACCGTGCCGGTGGACTGGTGTCCACCGACGATCTGCGCATCTTCTCAGAGACCGATGCACTGCCTGAGTCGTCGTACACCCTGCGGTTCAAGCGCTCGCCGTACGCGAACGATGTGTGGGTTCAAGCACTGCGGATCACGCTGGTAGCGCAAGGTGCAAGTGCCTACAACCAGTTCGGCATCCTGGCTCCGGCGAATGCTGGTGAAGACTGGACGTTCCGTCTTGAAGGGTACAACGCACGCTACCTCGGCATCTCGTACTACCCGCTGGGTGGGAACTACGTCACGTTCAACGCCCTCAGCGGCGCGCACACGACACGTGAGTGGAAGCACTACACTGACGTCACCGGGCCTGTCATCGATGCCCAACTGCCGATCACCATCACTGGTCTCCAGAACGTCATCACCTTCCTGTATGGCTACGTGCTGAAGCTCGAAACGGATGGTTGGTTGTTCGACGATCCAGACATGTCGAACATCGACGCTGAGACTGGTCGTACTCGGAACTGGCAGCTCGAAATCGAAAAGCTGGTGGACCGAGTTTATGCTGGACTACAGCTCGGTCAGGGTCACGTCTGCAATCCATTCATCGATCGCGTGTGGTTGGATCAGCCGACCGGTTTGATGGCACCGTTCGTGGATGTTCCACTGTTTGACATCACTGCGCACCCAGCTGCGTTCGATACACTCGGCGCCAAGATCCCAACAGCCGATTTGAACGTGCTGCGGTCACGTGGCCGTTCGCAGATCGGTGCCACCGTGCCAATGTTCTCGGTGCACGCACAAGTGGATGAGTTCGAGCACCTGTTCGTGTTCAACAACCTGTCCTCCCCAAGCACGAACTCTGGGCTGATCTACGATCCGTTCTCAGGGGCTCGTGTTGTGATGCTGAAGCTGAACGGTCGCAAGCAGGGGTCCAACACGCTGCGCCCAGAGTTTGGCGGTCACTACCTCGTCGGCGATGAGGTGAAGCAGAACTTCCGCGCCAACACCGACAAGGTCGCGCACTTCTACGACACGGATCACGTGTACGAGGATGAGCTGACTACGAAGCACGCCTTGGCGCTGCTGGGCTTCTCCAAGAAACAGTACATGACGGACTTGGACCTGACGGACAACTCGCAGTTCAACTTCTGGCGTGGCCTCATCCAGATGAAGGGCACGAACGCCTCGATCGACGCGTTCCTGAACAACGATCGATTCAAGGACGCGAAGATTGACGAGTACTGGGCGTACAAGGTCGCCGAGTATGGTGACGCTCGCTCCAAGATCTTCCCGGAGCTGAAGCTCACGGTTGACGACACGCTGCAGCAGTTCACGAAGCTCCTGTTCGACGAGGTGCCGCACGATGACTACATCGCATTCACGCAGATCGACTCAGACGACGAGACTCGGTGGTTCACGTTGGATGACCTGTCCGATGAGCCAGTGACCTTTGAGTCGAAGGTCATGGGCACGTACAGTGCCACCGTGACGAACGGGCAGCTGGTGACGCTCCCATTTAGCGCCGACAAGCTGGTTGTCACTGGTTCCGCGACTCAGGTGAATGGTGACACCTTGAAGGCAACTGCTGCTGGCACGTTGTCAGTGACTGGCTACGGTCCGTCGACTCCGAAGTTCAACCCGGTCAAGCTGCTGAACTACGTGGATGCTGAGCTCGTCGAGGAGATCTCGATGTGGCACCCAGCTGCTGGTCAACATGCAGCCACGGCCCTCGAGAGCGTGAACATCGTCTCCAACAAAGACCCAGCACGGTACAACGTGTCTACTCTTGTTGTCGGGAACAACAACTACGATCCACTGCGGATGTGGGGTGCCAATGAGGTCGGTCGGGTCTGGTTCGACACCACCAATCTCGAGTACCTGCCGTACTGGGATCCAACGATCTTCACAACCGTTGACGAGCGCTTGTCGCGCTGGGGCACGCTGACCGACTACGCGTCGGTGGACGTGGTTGAGTGGGTTGAGAGCACTGTTGCTCCAGCCGAGTACGACACCCAAGCCGCTACCGACGCGGGCAACGCGGATCTGGATGCGCGCACCCGTGCTGAAGGCACCGTGTACGGTTCGAAGACGTACACCCGTGACCGTGTCTGGTCGGTTCGCCCGATCGCATGGAGCCATGCTGGTGTTGCAGTTGAGGCTGCTCACCCGTCCTTCAATGGCTCATTCCTGTCAACGCTGCAGTTCGACTTCTCCGGCTATGCGACTCTCGAAACCGGCACCTTTGCACAGCTCGGCATCACCGCTGGCATGCGACTTGGTGCTTGGCAGGAGGATGAGGTGTACACCCGTCCGCTGAGCGAGTTCTTGGTCCTTGATGGCTTCACCAAGCGCGTCAAGCGCAGTGGTCTGGACTTCGTACCGTTCAACTACACGTACACCAGCCCGACAGTGGCAGCCACAACGATCGTCGCCGGACGGACATACACCATCGTGTCAGTTGGCACCACGAACTTCACTCTTGTTGGCGCTGCGTCGAACGCCGTCGGAGTCACGTTCACCGCGACTGGCACCGCGACTGGCACTGGCACCGTGAACAGCAAGTTCCTCTCGAACATCGCGCTGACCGTGACTGAGCACACCGACAAGGTGGGTGTCCTCCGCTTCGAGGATTCAAGCCCAAGCGCCGTTGCGATCGCGATCCTCGATGCAGACGGCGTGCCGACTGGCGAGTACGATGTTCAAACGTACCTGCGGGTTGTTGAAGACGACACGGGTGAGAATGATGTGGTCTTGATCCGCAACGATCGTGGCACTACTGCTGCAACACCGTTGCACGGCGCAACCTTCGCTGCCTTCATTGGTCAAGAGTTCGTGTACACGCTGCCGTCATTCGGGCTGAAGTTGACTGTGAAGGCCACCGGTGCCGGCACATTCAGCACCGATGCGCTGCTGAACTGCATCACGAATGCGCTGGGCATCACAATCCAACTGTTCGACGCCGTCACCATCGAGACCGTGACTCCTGAACCGCTGACTCCAAGTGAGTACGTGCCGTTCCCGGATGCCCTGAGCAACGATCCACTGGATCCAGTGAACGTGAACAACAACGGGGTCGGTTGGCGCGCCTGGACGGTGCCGACTCAAGCTGAACTGGATGCCGACTCCGTCATGCCGAACAGCTCGTGGAAGCCGTACCCAGGTCCGTTCCTCGCGTTCTCAGCGCCTCCGATCGCCGTGGTTCAAGACGGTGCCGCTGGCGCTGTGTACTCACTGAACGATGGCAGCACCGTTGAGCGGTACTCCACCTCGTGGGGTGACTGGACAGCGTTGTCGCAGACGCTGCTGCGCACAGTGCAAACAACTGCCGCAGTGTCTGGTGTCGCTCAACCAGTGACCATCACCTTGCCGATCACGATCACCACCGATCGCCTGTCCGTGTACGTGAACGGGGTTGCACAGCTCTCGGGCACGTACACCCTCGTGGGCACAACGCTCACCGTGAACTCGGTGCCATATGGTTACCACGTCGTGGCGATCATCCGTGCGTACACCCCAACTGCCAAGGAGCTTGCCTTCGATCCAGCAGTGAAGGATGATCTGCTGGTGCAGCGTCAGTACAAGACGGACTACCAGTACGTCGAGGTTCCGGTGCGCGACAGCGATGGCGCGATCACCTCGACCAAGTACTACTTCTGGGTCAAGAACCGCACCACTGCCGCACCGAAGAACAACTTGTCCGTGAAGGCCGTGACTCAGCTCCTGATTGATGGTCCGTCGCAGTACCTCACGTTCCAGCATATCAACGACACGTTGACCCCTGGCAAGTACGTGTACAACGCGGTGGCGATCGCCGGGTTGAACTACGTTGTAACCCAGGACAACACCTTCAAGCTTCGGTTCACTCGGAACTTTACCCTGCGTGATGACCCGAACCAGCTGGACCTGAAGGACACGCACGTCGAATGGACCCTGATCCGCCCTGGCCAGCGGACCAAGATCCCTGAGGTGCTGTGGACCCTGATGACGAACACCGCCTGTGCTGCTGACGCCGCCGGGAACGTGCTGCCATCAGCGAAGCGAGTTGCATACGATGAGCGAAACGGCACCCGTACCAGGTACGGTTTCGGCGCTGATCAGGTGCTTGCCCCTTCCGAGTTGGTGACTTCGACCTTGCTGTACACGATCCTAAATACCAAGCTGCTTGATGAGAGTGGCACGGTGCCGATCCCAGACTACATGACGTTCCTTGACTTTGGTCAGAGCGACACGTGGTTCAGTACGCCCGCAAACACCCGGAATACCCTGACACGAATCTGGAATGAGGCTTCAGTGCAACAAATCAACGAGCTGTTCTTCGCTGTGCTGGAAGACATCGCCGAAGCGAACTACGAGCTGACGGACCTCTTCAAGACCTCACGGTTGTCAGCGTACTCGATCAAGATTGTGCGTTCAAGCCCAGTAGCACCTACGTACGAGTAACATGGCCAACAAAAACTCCCTCTACATTGGTGCCCTGACTTCGTTCATTCTTGACACGAAGCCGTACCACAGCAAGCTCACCGAAGTCCAGGAGATCTATCAGTTCTCCGACTCGATGACGGTGCACATCGAAGAGACGACGCTCCAACAGACGATGACGAAGGCCGCTTGGCCGTACTCGTACTTCTCGGGTGGCATCTCCGAGGTCAGTGCTGGTGTCGGACAGCCGATGTCGTTCCACCAGTTGGTCAGCCCGCTGGTGCGTGGCTACACCGTGAACGACGAACCACTGAATACTCGTGGTTCGTTCAAGGCCTTTCGTGATGAGAACACGGACCTGCCGCTGGTGCCGTTCGCCTTCGATCCAAAGTGCCTTGATGGCGCTGGACTCAGCGACGCTTTTGTCCAGCGCAACGGTTCGTACCTGACGGATGAACCACTGCTTGAAGGACACGACATCTACTTGAGCCAAGGTGCATTCACCTTCCAGGTCAAGCAGACTCTTTCGTCGCACCCAATCGTTGTTGGCCGCTTTGAACGTGAGTACACGACGGCTGACGCTCCATTCCCGTTCACGGTTACGCTGCCGTTCACGAACGCTGACAGTCTCGTGATCGTGGCCTCCGAAGGGAACGCGACACAGCTGACTCTCAGCACCATCCGCATCACCGGTCAAGGTGTGGTGACGGTGTTTGGTCTGTCCGCTGCCCCGAACTACCTGCCGCTGTACAGCACCCGCCCAAACGATGGAGTGATGGCTGCAGCGATTGCTGGGGCGCAACTCACCGATCCAGGACTGACCACTGACCTGGCTCGAGGCATCTTCACCGACTACGGCGGTCCAGGAACCGGTGACGACAATCCAGAAGGCAACGTTCGTGAAGGCGGCACGTTGGCGTACGACCCGCTGTTCGAAGGCGTCCTGCAGGTCACGAACATCGTCGCCAATCCGATCACGGTGAACTACGAGGAGTTTACGCTCGAAGCGATCACTGAGGTGACACTGCTGATCACTGGATCGTCCTCAGGCACCCTCGGCGTCGTGAATGTGGGCGAGTCGTATTCGTCAACAGCGCTGGCCTTCGACACCGCATTTGCGAACGTCACCGATCAACTGACGGTCGGCGACAAGTTCATTTTGACCCCGACCTCCAAGATCACGGTGCACTACCAAGCGCCACTGGAGGCGTGGAGCATCATCAACGTCAATCCACGTGCATACAGCCGTCCAGTTCTCACAAGCACGCGGTACGGCTACATTCGGTCGCAGACGCTGGTCAAGAACTACATCACGATCATTGATCAGACGATCCCTACCTGCACGCTGACGCTGACGTGCACGAACAGCACGCACTTTACGCTGTCGTCATCAGCTGAACCGTCGTACACGGGCACGGCAACTGTTGGAACTCTGTTCAACGACGGTCGAATCTCGTTCACCATCATCGCTGGCACCGGATACACCTTCACGGCGGGCGACAAGTTCTTCATCGAGATCACGAACTCACCTCCACTAGCTGAGGATCTGGACATCTACTACGGCTTCGACATGAGCCCGTACGATGAAGACACGGCGGTGTACAACACCATCAGCTCAGCACTGGCGAACTACCGTCAAGCGCTCGGTTACGGCTACGACGGTCGCTTCATCGGCTACGATCTGGCGTCACTTGGACTGACTCTTGCAGGTAACGTGGTTGACGGTCGCCAATGGCGGCTCCGTGCCCTGCCGAACTTGGCGACACCGCTGAACCTGCACAACGTTCAGGGCGCGAACCCAATCAACCAGGTGAATGAGATCGCGTCGAACGATCCATTGAATCCGAACGCGGTTGGTCAGTACGACATGGCGAACGACGTGACCAGTGAAGGCACGCAGTCAGCCACGGATCCGGACACCACTGCTGACATGCTGCTCTGGTACGCGAACCAGTTCGAAGTCGAGTATCTGAACGGCAGCACCTGGACCAGCATCGGGCAGGCATCCGTTGGCACAACCTTTACAAGTGTCACGCACGGTCTCACGTTCAAGATTCAACAGGGCGCAAAGCCGTACATTGCCGGTCGCCTGACCTCGAGCTGGTACCCAGCTACCACTGGTGGCTTCTCGACTGAGACATTGGACGGCGGCGACACGATCAGCTTCACGATCAGGAACTCCGTTCCAGTGCAAACCGAAGCGGCTGGACTGACAGGACGTCGGACCCCACGTCTGATCATGTACGGTTCAGGCTTCTACAACGCCACCCCAGCGAAGTGGACCTTGACCTTCATCAGCTCGACCTCCTATCGACTGCAAGGCATCTACACCACTGGCGTGCTGAACGGAACGGCTGTGTTCTCTGGTACAGGGGTCACAATCACCACGACCAGCGTTGGGAACTCGTACCTGAACAGCACGCATCACTTGCACTACACGGTGTACAAGGGCACGGCTGGACTGACTACCGGCGACTCCATCTCGTTCGAGACCTTTGCAAGGCAACCGACGTTCTTGGTGTACGGCTCGGTGTCAGGCTGGCAGCCAGATGCAGTCGTTGATGAGTGGTACTGGAACGGCAAGATCGGCTTCAAGATCAAGTCGCCGAAGGTTCGACTGTTCTCATCAAGCACCTTGTACGATGAGGGCACGTCTTGGAGCACCCCATCCGGCACGGTGACGTTGAACTACATTCGGGTTGACACCCCATCGCTGACGTACACCGCGACATCACACAACAACGGCCACTGGACGCTGTATCGTGACGGCGCATTGGTCGCTGATGGCGCCACCCGGCTGGTGGACAAGTTCATCGACGTCACGATGCCAACTGGCGTTGCAGGTACCACCTTCCGATTTGCGGTGCGGGGCTCACGGTTCTTGATGGCTGAAGGTCATGATCTGGCCATCGTTCGCTCAACCCCTGGGCGCCTCCCAAAGAACACCGACTTCGTGCTCATGGAGCGCACGCGGTCCGACACCCTCCAGATCTCGATCCAGGCCAAGGACACGGCGCACGCACTGGCGCTCCAAGCCCTGGCTCCTGCTGTAACGGACCTCCGGTTCGTCGATCACAATGCCAATTCGGGCGTTCCGCTGTCCGCAACGTCTCCGGAGACAGCGGTGCTTACGGGGTGGTTCGGGACCCTGAACACGTACCTTGATAAGAGTACATCAACTGCTGAATTTCGTGACGCCAGCACTGCCGTCGTGGTCCGAGCCGCTGCTACGGGTGAAACTGTCGGTAAGGTTGAGTCACTTGGAGTCACGTCCCGAGAACCGGTCGTTTTCCGTTGGGATCCGACGTTCCACACCAAGTACCTGCCGCTGAACGCGCAGGCGACCGTTGTGTCGCTCGGGTCCGGCATGAATGAGAAGGTGAACGTCAACATTCGTGACACACTGTTCCTGCTGCTGTCGGGTGGAACCCTGGCTGAGAACGCGCTGTTCGAAGATTCGTTCACAACCTCGATCACTGAAACCGACTCGATCTATCTGTTGCACCGGTACGAAGAGGCTGCAAGCGCCGCGATTGCTGACACTGGCTTCAACGGCTTCCTGCCTGGCTACGACAACACGCAGTTCGACTTTGAGCTTGGCACTGGCGACGTGAACAGCGAAGCAGCCGCCTCGGGCTCGTACGACGCCGGCGTTCCACTGACGGACTACTTCCTGCAGGCGCAGTCACTGGCGCTGCTGCCGTCGATGACGCCACAGCAGCAGGCGCTGTACAACCAGCTCTTCGACTACGTGTCGCCGTGGCTGAATGGGAACAACATCATCACCACGACGATGAACGAGTTCATCGCCAACATCGGTGGCAATCCACCGACTGCGCCGTTGTACAACCTGCCAGTGAACTGGACTCCGACGTTGAACGGCTTCGGTATTCCGGCGGTTGGCATGGGCATGGAGATTGGGCAGGCAAGCACCAACTCGGTTGGTGCCGTGATGGATGAGTCGCTCTCAATCCTGTCGCTAGATCTTGGGTACTCACTGAGCATTGGCGGCTATGGTGTCGGGCAGATGGACGCCCTGCAGTCCGACGTCGTGTATGTGTTCTCTCCGATGGCGCCACCTCAACCGAGCACCGGGGTGCCAGCGGTGGTGGCAGCAACCGCTATCATTCCAGGTGAGATGTACTCGATTGTTTCGGTTGGAACCACGAACTTCACCACTATCGGTGCAGCGGCAAACACTGTCGGAACCGTGTTTATGGCGACCGGCGTTGGCACCGGAACCGGCACCGTTCGGATCGCGTACTCCAGCTTCGATACTCCGTTGCAGGTCAGCTCTCCGGGCGCGCAATACATTCAAGTGTCATTTGGTTCAACTATCGCCAGCACACCTACCTTCTACATCTGGCGTCCAACGGATCTGGCACCAGCGGTGGTGCCGATCGTTGAGCGTGTTGATGCCCGCACCTTCCGATTCTCTGTTCCGGTTGGCGGCGAAATGAAGCTCATTGCAGTCTGATCGACTCGTAAATAGGGCACTACTCAAGGACCTGCTCCATGCAAGAAATTCTCACTACCAAAGTCTCCGGCCACGTTCTGATCAAGGATGATCAAGGGCAAGTGCTGGTGAACAAGATGAATGCGATCCACCCTGGCAATATGGCGACTGCCATCGCTCGTGGACTGTCGAACGCAGCCAATCACCAGATCTGGAAGATGAAGCTGGGGAACAAGGGCACGTACGTCGACTCATCGCAGCAGATCGTGTTCCAGCCGCCAAACACCACCGGCGTGACCGCAGATCTGTACAACCCAACGTACTACGAGATCGTTGACGATGCTGACGCCGGTGTTGGTGTCGGCAACAGCGTCACGTTCACGAACATCGCGCTGAGCACCAGCACCCGGGTAATCATCACCTGCGTGATCTCGGCAAACGAGGCTGTGAACCGGGCAACTGACCAAGCCGACACGGACACCGCTGACGGCGGTGGTCTGGACGGCGTCGACACGACTCCGACCGAAGGCACGTACTTCTTCGACGAACTCGGACTCTTCACTGAAGGTATCGGAACTCCGGACCTGCTGAACGAGACCGATGAGTTGATGCTGTCGCACCTCGTGTTCTCACCAATCGAACACACCGGCAACCGTGAACTGACAATCGTCTATACGCTCACAATCACTGTGACCTAAATCAGCGTGAGGTCCTAAATACCTCAACCCAACTAACCGCTGCACAGGGTAACAAGTGAAGCTGAATTTTAGTCAGGGCATCGTCCGGCACCAGACCGACGTCAACGGGAATCCAACATTCCTGCAGCGGTCGGGACAGTTCGTCAATCTGGTCGTCTCGCCGAGTCCCACCGTTCTTGCGATCATGCACCACGGCACGACGTACATCGTCGAGGAGCTGAAGACGGTGCCGAACGCGTGGGGGCCGATCCTCACTGCTCAGCATTTGTACTGGGACGTGAATCTGCTGACGGGCGTGGTGACGCGCGGCATGACGGCGTTTGCGCCAGTCTATGCCAGCTCTGAGCCAACCTCGCCAGCGCTGGATCAGCATTGGTTTGACACCGATCAGAAGACCTTCTACGTCTGGACCAATCAAGGCTGGACTGAGAAGGTCCGAATCTTTGCGGGGTACGCTACCCCAGGTTCAACACCGCTCAAGCCACACCGCGCCGGCTTCAGCCAAGCTGGTCAAGTAGGAAGCTTCGACGGTGGCAACATCGTGCTCGACAGCTTCGGCATGCCGCTGCGTGAGTCGAACGGCTGCTTCGTCACGACGGTCACCCAGCTGAACGTCGTCAATCTTGGCACGGTCACAACTCAGCTTGAAGGCTTTGTCCAAGCGATTCAAGCCATCGAAGAGATTCCAAAGTTCCATCTGGTGATGCTGCGAGATGGACGGCGCGCAGTGCTTGCGCGTTCAGATGACCACAACACTCGGATCGCTGGGGTTGTAGTTGAAGATTTGTACGAGGGGAACATCGGCAAGCTGTTCTCCTCTGGGCTGATTCGATCACCGGCCTTCGCTTGGCCCGCTGATCAAGTGAACCGCCCGCTGTTTTGCGATACCACCGGCCGAATCACGCTTACGCCACCTACTCAAGGCGTGCTTCAGCAGGTTGGTTTCGTATACGACGTTGACGCTGTGTTCATCAACATCCATCAGGTGGTGATCCTTGACGATCCAGACAGTCTGACGGAACCGGAATACCCTCCTGTTGCACCTCCAATCGCTGGCTTCGCGGCTTCACCGCTGTCTGGTATCGCACCGCTTGAGGTTGCGTTCACCAGCACCGCAACAGACGCGCTGCTGACGGAATGGGACTTCAAGAACGACGGTTTCGTGGATGCAACTGGTCCACAGGCATTCAAGACGTACGACAGCCCAGGCACGTACACCGTGCGTCAGAAGGTTACGAACGGCTTCGGTTCCGACGAAGAGATCAAGGTGAACTACATCACCGTGACTTCGCCGATCACCGGCCCGACGATGACGAACCTCGGCTTGTCGTTCCGTGCTCCAAATCAGATCGTGGCTGGTGCCACCTTCTCCTTCCAGACGGTCGTGTCGAACGACGGCCTGTTGGATGCCACAAACGTCCAGCGTTCACTGGTGCTCGTCGCCGACAATCTGTCGCAGCTCACGATCGTGTCGCCACCAGTCGGTGTCACAGTGACATACAACGGAAACAAGACTCGAATCTCCATGCCGCTCATTCCGCTGGCAGCCGGAGCTTCAGCAATGGTCACGCTGCAGGTAGCAGTGCAGTCCGACGTTGAGAGCATCACCATTGACGGTGTCGCAACCTCCCCAGAGCAAGACGTTGAATCGCGTGACAACTCAGCTACGCTGACCATTGAGGCACGCCCATGACCACCGTCTTCAAAGTCCTATACGTCAATCCAGCTTCTGGTGAACACGGTCGACTGCCGGATCTTGGCATTGCGAACATTGGTGGAACCGCTGGACCGACGTTCTTCGTCGGTGGCAAGCCGCTGCTGTTCGCTGACGGTACTGCGACCGACGGTTCAAACGTTGCGCTGCTGCAGAACTCCCTACAAGGGGTGTACGACGCGTCGACACCAGCGACGACGAATCTCTCCTCTGGCAAGAACATCCAGTGGGTCGCGACGAACAACAACTTCCTGAGCATCAACGCTGACACCGGTAAGGTCACCATCTCCGGTGACCTCGAGGTCATCGGCTCAAACACGGTTTCTGATCCAGCGGTTCGAACGTATGAGCATGTGCAAGCCACGGCATCGACCACATGGACAGTGCTGCACGCGAAGTACAGCCACAACCCAACGGTGACTGTGTTTGACACTGATGGCATCACGGTGATTCCAGACAAGATCCAGATCATTGACGACAACGTGCTGATTCTGTACTTCAACACTGCACAGGCTGGGCGTGCCGTGTGTATCTTCTTCACCTAAAAGTCCACTGCCCGGGGACATCGAACGCTAAATACATCCGAAAAGAAAAGACCAGACGGACAACCTACATGAAGCAACACGTTGAAACGAGTGACATCGTACTAGCCGCGACGCTGAAGGTGAAGGGGTATCGACTGGATCGTATTGAGAAGGACGGCAAGCGCGGCATCTTCTGTTTTGCAGACGTTGACGCAGCCGAACTCACGCAGTTCAATCTGGGACAGGCACTGGTGGAGCCCGTCGCCCTGAACAACGCGGTCAAGGCGTTGACCACCGCCACCAAACGTATTCTGTAACCCTCAAAGGAGTTCCCAATGAAGATCAATGGCTCACTGGTATTTGACGCATCGTCTGCGTCCAAGATCCAGAACCTTCGCATCGAGACCGTCGGTACGCTGCCAACGTGGGGCAGCGCCGACCTCGGCCGCCTCGTCTATCTGACGACTGACAACACCATCTACTTCGGTGACAACGATTCCTGGATGCCGATCGCCACCGGCGGCAACGCATTCTCGCAAACCGAAGGTGATTCTCTCGAAGCGTCCATCGGCCCGTTCGTCAATGCTGACGGTACGTTCGACTCGTCGCCGGGTGCGCTGACTTTCAGCTACATCACCTCGCCAACCAGCGTTACCGACGCGATCTATCAGCTCGACCAAGCGCTGAACGCGAACAACACGCTCGCTGAGCTGGACGACGTCACCCTTACCGCCGCCGCTTCCGGTGACTTCCTCCGCTACAACGGCACTGCATGGGTTGATTCGACCATCAGCCTGTCAACTGACCTCGGCATCACTGCTACCGCAGCTGAGCTGAACACTCTCGACGGTATCACTGCTACCACCGCCGAACTGAATATCCTCGACGGTGCTACGCTGGATGTGAATGAGCTGAACATCCTCGACGGCGCTACGCTGACGACGACTGAGCTGAACTACGTTGATGGCGTGACTTCTGGCATCCAAGGTCAGCTGGACAACAAGCAACCACTCGACGCAACGCTGACTGCCCTCGCAGGCATGACCGGCACCGGTATCCTCGTTGAAACCGGCGTTGACACCTTCGCTCACCGCTCGCTCACGGCACCAGTCGCTGGTATCACCATCACCAATCCAGATGGCGTTTCTGGTTCGCCAACGTTCGCTCTCGCAAACGACCTGGCTGCTCTGGAAGGTCTGACGACCACCGGCTACGTTGTTCGCACCGGTGACGGTACTGCCACGACCCGCGAAATCACTGGCGCCTCTGGCCGCATCGCTGTCACGAACGGTGACGGCGTTGCTTCCAACACTGACATCGATCTCGCAACGCTGGCTGATTCTGGCGCAGGTACCTTCCTGAAGATCACCCGTGACACTTACGGCCGTGTCTCTGGCACGACCGCCGTCGTTGTTGGTGACATCACGACCCTCGTCGACACCGTGTACGTGAACACGTCCGGCGATACGATGACTGGCAACCTGAATATGGGCACGAACTTCGTGACCCAAGACAACGCCCCAACCACTGCCACGCAACTTGCCAACAAGGCATACGTTGACGCTGTGGCAGCTGGTCTGTCGTGGAAGCAAGCCGTTCGCGCCGCTACTACCGCAAACGTTGCGCTGGCAACTGATCTGGAAAACGGCGACACCCTTGATGGCGTGACTCTCGCTACTGGCGATCGCGTTCTGGTCAAGGATCAGACCGCCGCTGCTGAAAACGGCATCTACATCGTTCAAGCTTCTGGTGCAGCAGTTCGTGCAACTGATATGGACGTTGCTGGCGATTTCGCTGGTGCTACCGTGTTCGTCACGGAAGGTACTGCGAATGCTGACAGCGGTTGGACACAGACTTCGGAAGTTGTCACCGTCGGTACCACTTCCGTCACATGGTTCCAATTCTCTGGCGCAAGCACTTACACCTGGGGAACGGGTCTCGGCAACTCTGGCAACACCGTCTTCGTCAAGCTCGGTGCTGGTATCGCTGAACTCCCAACCGACGAAGTCGGTATCGACGTCGTTTCGAACCTCGCGCTGCAACTCACCAGCTCCCTCGCTGGCGGCCAGCTGACCTTCGTTCTTGACGCTGGTTCAGGTCTCGAACAATCGTCATCCGGCCTGAAGATCAGCGCTGACGGTGTCACGAACGCCATGCTGCTGAATGACTTCGTCACTGTCAACGGTGACGCTGGTACTTTCAACAGCGCCCTGGGCACAACCATCATCGTTGCTGGTACCTCGACACAAGGTATCAACACCAGCGCTGCTGCTGGCACGCTGACGATCACTGCTGCTGACGCTTCTGCTTCGCAGAAGGGTGTGGCAACGTTCGCTGCTGCTGACTTCGATGTCACGGCTGGCAACGTCACCATCAAGGCAGCTGGTGTTGACAATGCTCAACTCGCCAACAGCTCGGTCACGATCACTGGCACCACCGGTTCTGACGCAGTCGCTCTTGGTGAATCGCTTGCGATCATCGGTGACGGCGCTGCAATCAGCACAGCGATGGGCGCGAACAGCCTTGCTGTGTCTGCACGCCTCGCAACCGATACCCTCACCGGTGTTGCATCGTTCGACGCTGCGCACTTCACTGTCACTGCTGGTGCTGTCGCTCTGACCGCGTCGCTCGACGACCTGACGAACGTCTCGTCTGCTGATGGCGCTGCTACTGGTGACCTGCTCACCAAGACTGCTGGCGATTGGCAGAACGTCACTCGCGCTGATGTTGTTGGTTCGACCTCGGTCGCTGACCACAACGACGTCACGGTCTCTGGCGCTGCTGACGGTCAAACCCTGGTCTACATCAGTGGCCAGTGGGTCAACCGCAAGGTCTTCCACACGGAAGCCAAGGCATCGGCTACCACTTGGACTGTCACCCACAACCTGGGTCAGAAGTTCTGCAACGTCACGATCGCCGACGACACCGACAACGTGGTGATCCCACAGTCGATCGTCTTCAACTCGGTGAACCAACTCACCGTGACCTTCAACACCGCCATCGCTGGTCAGGTGATGGTCTCTGGCGTCGCCGCTGTGTAAGTTCCACTGAGCAGGTTCATCCTGCTCTGAACTTCCAAGGGCTCCTTCGGGAGCCCTTTTCGTTGCCCGGACCTAAATAGGTAGACCACCCATGCCCTTGAGGAACCAACATGAAGTTCTACGGCCATGCCAATCTTCAACAGAACGAGCTGCAGAACGCGGTTCTGTCGACACTGACCGAGTTTCCAGCGACGCCGAAGATCGGGCAGATCGCATTCGTGTACAGCACGGTGTTCATCTGCGTAGCAGTTGATCCACTCCCAGTCTGGGTACCGCTGACCCGTGAAATCACCGCGTACACGCACTCACAACCTGTCGCAAACAGCACCTGGAACGTGACGCACTCATTGAACACCACCTCAGTGAATGTTCAGGTCTACGACAACCTGAATCGGGTGGTGATTCCAGACGTCATTGAGACGCTCTCCCCAACGCAACTGACAGTGTCGTTCAGCGGGGCTCAGGCTGGTCGTGCAGTCGTGGTATCAGGCCACTTTGACGGCAACCAGAAGCCAGTGTACGCGTACACACACTACCAGGATACTTCATCGACCAGCTGGGTCATCACCCACAGCCTTGGGTACAACCCAATCGTGCGGGTCTTCATCGGCAATCAGGAAGTCCAACCGCTCTCGATCACGCACAACAGTGTGAACCAGGTGACGATCACCTTCAGCACCGCTCAGGTCGGCTACGCCCGCCTGATCTAAGGACCACTCATGACACTGACCTACAAACCGGCTCGCGCATACGAGCACATTCAGGCCGATGCGTCTGACACGTGGGTCATCGTGCACAACCTGCAGCTGTACCCAGTCGTTGACATCTTCATCGACTACAACGGCGAGCTGCAGAAGATCCTGCCGATGTCGGTCGAATACACTGACACCAACACGTGCACCGTGACCTTCTCTTCACCGCATACTGGCCGTGCCATGGTGGTCTAATGAGCGCTTACAGCATTTACACCTTCATCCAGTCGACTCCAGCGGTCACCTGGACCATCAACCACAACTTCAGCAGCGCCCCAACCTGCGACGTGATCGTTCCGGACGGTGACACGTTCGTCAAGATCCTGCCGCTGTCGGTGAAGCACGTCAGCGACACGCAGGTCCTCATCGAGTTCTCGGAAGCGACTGCGGGTCGTGCTCGCCTGTTTGGCAAGGGCAAGTTCTTTGAGCTCACCCCTGGCGCTGGTTCAATCGATCCAGGTCAAAACCTCTAAGGAGATCCACATGTTCGCAGGCACCTATGCTCGTCTCATCATGATCGCGGTGATCGTCATGGCGGTGCTCAGCGGCGTGTGGTACGTCAAGCACCTCCAAGGCCAAGTCGAAGAGCTGACCGCGAAGAACATCGTGCTCACGCAGGAGATCGCAAATCAGAACGCAGCGGTCGACGCCCTGAAGAAGGACGCTGACGCTCGTGTCGCGGCTGGTGAAGCCGCGGTCAAGGCCGCGAAGGCTGAGACGGCGAAGGCCAAGGGTCGTGCCACGATCATCTACAAGCGGCCACCAAGCACCCCGAACAATGACTGCAAGAGCGCGATCGATCTGATCAACGAGCAGGCGGCGGTTCCACCAGCGCCTGCTGCTTCAGGAGACCAAAAATGAAGACCATCATGCTCGCCTTGGCGCTGCTCATGACTGGCTGCGCCACGACTCAGGGCCCAACTGAAGTCAAGATTCCGGTTCCGATGCCGTGCAAGACGGAGGAGCCGAAGGAACCGACCTATCGGTTCTCACCACCGTACGACAAGGTCTTCGATGCGACCCGCGATCTGCTTGGCGATCGTGAAATCGCGCTTGCGTACGAGCACGAGCTTCGCACGGCCCTGAAGTCCTGCAAGTAAGGAGCCTAGATGGCCGGCTGCTGCCCACCAGCACCGCCCAGCAGCGCCATTGGAGCCGCGTTCGCTGAGGCAAATGGACCAGAGAGCGACATTCGACCGGGAGAATCGGTCGAGTGCTACATGGCGCGCGGTGGAAACACTACTGGGCTCCAGGACGACGCGACTCAGAACGTCCCTGACAAGATCGACAACGCCTCCATTCCGCTGAATGTGACCCCAACAGCGGTGTCGGTTGACGTGCAGTTCAAGCTCACCGCTGGCTCGACGCGGACCGCAACGACGTGGACGATGACTCCAGTTCCAGCTGGACTGACGCTCACAACCGCTGGTCATCTCACTGGCACTTTCAGCGCTAAGGGCACCTTCAAGGTCACGGTCACTGCAGCTGATGGGACCGGGACGATTGACTCCCGTGGGTTCACGATGGGTGTGCAGCCTGGTGGAGAAGATGCTAAGATTCAACTCATCAGTCCGCTTCCAGGCGCACAGGTGAATTCAAAGTTCGGGCCGCGCATGCACCCGATCCAGAAGGTGATGAAGCCGCACACTGGCATCGACATGAAGTATCCAGACCGATCCGTGAAGGACGTCTGTGCTGCAGCCGATGGTGAAGTCGTGATGGCAGGTGGTAACCCCTCAACCGGATATGGGATCAGAGTATGGATCAAGCACTTGAACGGCTCAGGGACACACTTGTGTACGACGACGTACAATCACCTGAGCAAGATCTATGTTTCTACTGGCCAGAAAGTTATGGCTGGACAGAAGATTGGCTTGGAAGGGAGTACAGGAGCCTCAACTGGCAACCATCTTCATTTCGAGTGCCGACTTCCGGATGGGAAATTCATTGACCCTCTGCCGCTGATTCGAGGTACAACCTCGGTTGCAGACAAGACGCTCGACAATGGTGACGCTGACCCATCAGCGACTAGCGCGTATTCATCGAACGCAGCCCTGACGGATGCTGAAGTTCAGGCTCGGCAGCAAGGGTGCGAGGCGTTCGGACCAACGTACCCACCTGCAAATCCGCCTGAGACGACAGACGCGACCCCGGCGCCTGCAGTCCCGTCAACCGATCCATTCGAGCTGGCGTGGTACTTCACGATGACGCACGAGGTCGGACCGCAATGGACCGCTTCGTCGCCTTCCGATCCAGAGGTGATCGCTGGCTCGATCGGCACGTCCAGCCAGCGGAAGAAGGTCGGATACGTGAACACTCCGAACTATCCAGGTGGTGAGACGAAGTTCGGCGTTGCGCAGAAGCCGAACCCACGGCTGGTCGTCAAGACCGCAACGTACGCGCAGGCGAAGAACCTCGGGTTCAACAACTACTGGAAGTCCGCGCCTCGGTCCTGCGTTGGGATCGCTCCGTACCTGGCGATCATGCTGTTCGACATGAACTACCTCCATGGTGGCGGGAACGCGAAGACGATCTATGACGCGGCCGGAGTATCCTCCGTGCCACCAGGTGCGTCGCAGAGCACCCAGCTTGCGGCTTGTGAGGATCTATATGCCGCACGAGTCGAGTTCATCCGGCGCATCCCTAGGCCCGAGTTCACGGTCGGCTGGTTGAAGCGCGCCAAGGACTGCCTGGCGTACATCCAAACTCTGCCACCGCTCTGAGCCCTAAATAGCCGATGGGCAACGTTGTGCGAATTGGCGATTCAGTTTCCTGTGGCGATCACGCTGCACAGGGGTCGAGTGACGTGTTCTGCAATGGCCTCCCGATCACGACCCAGTCGACGCCGTCGACCACCGGGCACGGGTGTTTTCCACCGTCGGTTTTTGTCGGTGGCTGGACGAGCACCGTGTACGTGAACAACTCACTGGTTGCGCTGGTCGGGACGACGGCGATTGCACCGCACCGCTGCGGAAAAGCCGTGCACGGAGGCGTCGCCTCTAGCTCATCTCCCGACGTGAGCTTCGACGCCTGATGCCGCTGAACCAACCCAATCTCAGCAAGTACCGACCAGCGCCCGTTGGTCCAGTTCGCTTGACGACCCGCTCGGCGACCCGTGCTCGGTTGAACGCAGGTGGCACGTACTTCCGCTCAAAGGAGCGTGGTGAACTTGCGAACCTGATCCTCGTCGGAATCTTCGAGGACGGCGTGGCTCCGAACAAAGAGGGCGTCTGCGTTGTACACAACACGGAGCTCAAACCCGAGGAGTCATTGTCGGCGACCGGCATGGCGACACCGAACGTGAGCATCTACAAGCTCAAGCTTGAGTGGAACGCAGAGGTCGTCATCGCCTGGAACGGCACACAGTGGCGCGCAACGAAGACCGGCATTAGGTGGCAGATAGCACCGGGAGCAGCACCTTTCGCGCCAGTCGACTTGGGTGCTGTGACTGAGGGGTTGTTCAATTCGAGCGACGTTTCGTTCCGTGTCACAGGGCTCAGCACCTGGCCGACAGGAGCAGTCGTCTATCTGCGACCGCGCACCCGCCGGTACACCCTGGTGGTGCTCAGTGTCACCGATCCGGATAGTGGGTCTGGTACTACACCAACGACCGGGTGGGACCCCGGCGCCCTCCGGCTCGCTGTGAACGGTGACAACACGGTCTGGATCCGCATGCCGGTGCGTGGCACCTCAACCGCTCCTGAAGG